>Ga0209395_1001260_pt1 | contig 35956 bp, 32 predicted proteins | sample GOMGulsemesocosm_3_FD_184635 | JGI IMG/M metagenome (GOLD analysis project Ga0209395, IMG submission 184635) | Methane-oxidizing microbial communities from mesocosms in the Gulf of Mexico - GOM9D Gulf of Mexico (SPAdes) (version 2) | ecosystem: Environmental > Aquatic > Marine > Cold seeps...
GTATAGGGAATAGTGGCTTAACTTCCATCAGGCTCTGGTGGCCGGAGCTAGAGGGTTTGTGATCGTGCCGATAGCCTCTGGTGGGTTTTTGGGGCTGTTAAGGCGAAGAGAGTAACTACCGTGCAGGGGGTATTTCCACAGTTTGGCCATAGTCGGCATTGTCGCGTTGCAATGTAGCGACACTTATTGCTGATAGCTACTGCGAGCGAATTACATGGAGTGTTGTAACCTACTGATTTTATATAATATATTTAGAAGCAATGGGTTAAGGTGTATGGTGCGCCCGACAGGATTGATAATATTGGCCTGGGGGTCACTATTACCCTGTGGGGCTTCGTCGCTTCGCTTCTCGTCCATATTGCTGTGCAATCTGTATTCGCTGTGCTCACCCTGCGGGCCGCCTTACAGAACAGGCGTTGTCTTCGCTGCGGCGCAGGCTACGTCGCGACCGGCAGGTTCTTGATTGGGTACACAAAAACCAAAAAACCCGACGCTAGGCCGGGTTTTTTGGTTTTTTGGTGCGCCCGACAGGATTCGAACCTGTGACCAATGGCTTCGGAAGCCACTACTCTATCCAGCTGAGCTACGGGCGCAAAAAAGACGTGGGTATTATCTGTCCCGGTGCCAACAAGAGTCAGGCAAACAGGATTTTCAGGGCCGCAATCATACCTGTGAACCTATAGGGAGTCTATGCCCCTTTTCATTGGAATTCGCTTTAGCCGGTTTCAAGGGTAGAAATGTGCTGTAAATAGGGCATATTCGCCTCAATTAGGGATTAAATTTCCGCTAGCGGCGGAAACTGGCTATAATCCGCGCCAGATAATGCCCCGGGGGTATCGCTAGCGATGTCTACCGCCGCCGATGCGGGTCGCCAAAACGATTAAGTTGAGTTTCAATCGAGGACACAGTGAAATGATGAGTGTAAATAACAGTCTTATAAAGAAGTTCACCCTGGTGCTTGCCGCCGTTTTAATGGGCGCAGTGTTGACAGCCCAGGCCACCACTGAGCAGCAGCGTGCGGCGATCGAAGCGCGTATTAAGCCTGTTGGCGAAGCCTGTATTGAGGGCGATAGCAGTTGCGGTATGGCGGTAGTCGCCAGTACGGGCACCCGCACCGGCGAAGAGATTTACAACAGCAGTTGCATGGCCTGTCACGGTACCGGCGTACCGGGCGCGCCGCAATTGGGTGACGCAGCGCAGTGGAGTGCCCGTGTCAGCAAGGGCATGGCAGTGGTTTACAGCAATGCTATCAACGGCGTCAACGCGATGCCGCCCAAGGGAACCTGTATGAGTTGTTCCGACGACGAGATAAACGCCACTGTCGACTATATGGTCGAGAACAGCCAGTAGCGGTTTTCAATAGCCGTTCACTTCGAACACGGTCGCCGGTGGTGTCTGCCACTCGGGCGGCTGCTATCCGTACTTCCACAATCTGATGTAGTACAACAGTCAGTTTCGAAGAAATAGCGCGCAGTCTATCGATTGGCTGTGCACTATTTTTCTTCACCACCGTTTTATACTCTGTTCTAGCAACAGCGATATGGCCTTGTGGCTACGGTGGTCGCTGCTGCGTACCCTATTCAGTGTCATTGGTGTCGTGAGGGATAACACACCCGGCTAATCGCGCTGCAAAGTTTTTGTTAGAGAACGACCTTCTATGGCCGCGCCCTATTTCAAACACAAGGTGTTGAGTAACGTCAGCTAAGTGTCGGCTCGGATATCTACTGTTCCCAAAGGTTGCAAGCTCGCAGCGACACGTTGCAATGCAATTTACAGGTAGGTGTTAGCCCACCTATACGCCTGAAAAAGCGCTGCTAATCCATTTTCCAATTAGCTGTTGCTAGTATGTATTGGGGCTTATCCAGCCCTCTAAGTCAGCCCAGCCAGGTTAAGATCCCGCCACCATGTGCAATGCCGTATCAAGTTTCGAGGAAGATGCTGAGGTGTGGTGGGCAATCGCGTGCCACAACAAACCCCTCGCCACTGGATCAGATGAATTAAAAGTGAAGCCCGTGCCCTTGAGGTAGTTGCGCCCCCATTGTTTCAAATGCGTCCAGTATTTAGTCGCCGCGTCAAACTGGCTCTGGGCGCTCGCAGAGGGTATGTCCCCCAAGGAACTGATACCAGAGCCCTGACCCAGTATGCCGCCGGTGTGGTCAAACATACGCATAAACATCATTTGATCGCCAGCAATACCGGAATTGAGCGTCATCATTGGGACACAGGGACTCGCTGAACAACCGCGTTTGAATAGCTCGTTGAAGGCGTTATCGTCATAGACAATGGCAGGTCTCCAGATGCCATTATCGGGATCTGCTTTCCAGGTATTGCGGTTACCGGTCGCTGATTTAACTTCGGCTATCCAGCTTTTCATACTGTGAGATTCGAACCACCGCGAGATCATCTTCCAAGCAAATTCCACGCATGCTGCGACTACATCGATAAGGGTGCTGGCGCCCCAGCTGGCAATATTGGCGCCCAGTTTCGCGCCGCCCTTGGCGGCACTGTAAAGACCATTGGCAATCGACCAATTGATTTCTTTCTCAATGGAATTACCGATCAATGTTGGGTGACCGGGTGCAATAACGAAATTGCTGCGTTGCATATAAGCGATCGCACGATCCTTGGCGGCGAGGATTGTTTTGGCGATGCCCTGGCCAATTTCGATCGCGTTGCCGATCAGCGGCGCGGCGCTTTTCAATACCTTACCTAGGATAAAATTGATCAGAGACACTATGCCACCACCGATACTTCCTGCGCCAAATGTATCGATAACGCCGACATTTCGAACGCTCTGATATTTCTTTTTCAGCTTTTTAAAGATCGCGTTGACGGCGTCGCGGATGGCGTTATAAATCGCCTGAAAGCCGGCTCCAAAAAATTTCTTTGCCCGGGCAATAACTCCGGGGTCGTTACCTAGTTCCGCGAGTTTGACAGTCGCTGCCCGCTGTTCAGGCGCGGGTGGTGGCGCCTTCGGGTCTACCTTTACACCGGCGCCCTGAGGTTTGGGCACAAGTCCCAGTGGGCCGGCTGCGGACTTGATGTGACCTAGGTATTTAACCGCATTGTCACCGTCAGAGCCCTTAGCGATAACACCTAGATGCTGAAGTTTCTCCCCGTCGTTGTAACTACCTGCCTGCAGCATTTTGGCGGTCGAAAGACCCACACTCAAAGAACCCTCCAGTGCTATTTTTGCCCACTGAGCCTGGACGTCAGCTTTTTGCCACAGATATAGCGCGCCGTGCCTTGCCTCGGGTATGCGCTTGACCAGCACATTTTTTTTCAAAACCTGGGCGCGAGTTGCGGTGTGCATATGTTTCATCAGGCCGCCGCTCTTCTTGTCACGCCTGACGTCTTCCCACATGCGGCTCTTTGTCTTTGAGATCAAATAGTCGGTGAGGGCTTGGTGTAGCGCTTTTTTACTGGCTTCCGACCTGACCGCAAAGTATTCAGCATACTTTGCATCGGCCCTTTTCAGTAGTTCACTGCGGCTATGGCCAAAACCCAAGCTGGTTCGGGAAAGCCACTCCTTTGGACTGACAACGCCAAGTGTCGCCATAAAATACTCCTTTAATTTTTCCGTTATATTGTTTCAGCGGCGATGTTTAATCAACAAACCATTGACAGCATTCAGTGTTGTCACCGCATAGTGATGAATATCGAGATTGTTAAGCAATGCAAAGCTTGCGATAGGGTTTCTAACCGACTGTGTCGATATATACGACAAGAATGGCATCAGCCACCGTTCGCTAAAATAGAGCCCCAATAAGTATATTTGTAGTTAGTATTGTTATCCGGCATTCGCAATGTTGCGAAGTCGCTCTGTGATTAACGGTTGGTTATATAACTTCCAGTGCTTAACATAGCACCCACGGTCATGTCTGTCATCGTCTCTTCTCTTAACTTAGTGCTCGCAGGATTTACCTGGCGTAGACTGCGGCCTTTGCGCACTTGGTATCCAGTGGCTTAGCGACGATTTTGTTAGCAGCGACAGCTGCGGGCAATGGCAAAGATTTTTTGTCGATAACAACTTTCACTAGGCAATCAAAAAGGTTTTTTGGCAGCCATGGTAAAGCCTAGAGGTGGGGGCATCCTAGTAAGTTATTAGTAGCTGTGACAGCAATTTCACATAATCAGTAGCTGCCGGTATTAATTCCAGGCCGCGGCTCACCGCTGGCCATCAATCGAATAGATTTTTCAGCCCCGCCAGGGTCTCATTGGCACGTTCCCGATTGAGGTCGGGATCTTTTTCCTCACCCTCCCACTGCAAATCTTCAAAGGGCAACTCATCGAGAAAGCGGCTTGGGGCGCAGTCTATCATCTGCCCATACTGCTTGCGCTTGCCACAGTAGGTTAGTGCCAAAGTTTGTTTCGCCCGGGTGATGCCGACATAACACAGCCGGCGCTCTTCCTCGATATTGTCTTCTTCGATACTGGCCCGGTGCGGCAGCAACTCCTCCTCCATGCCGATAATATAAACATGGGGGAACTCCAGGCCCTTTGAGGCGTGCAAAGTCATCAGCTGCACCTTGTCAGCGCTCTCGTCGTCCTCCTGTTTGCGCTCCATGAGATCGCGTAACAGCAGTTTGGCAACAGCGCCCTGAATATCATTGCTGTCATCGTCGTCTTCGTTGCTGCGCTCGATGGTCGCCTGTAATGAATCCACCAGAATCCAGACATTGGCCATGCGACGTTCGGCGACGCCGGCGCTGGAGCTGTTTTGGTGCAGCCAAGCTTCGTAGTCAATCGCGTCGATCATTGCCTTAACCGCGGTGATACCTTCGCCGCTGTCACAGCGCCTACCAACGGAGGCGAGCCATTCGGTGAACTGGCGCAGGCGGGTGACGCTGGCGGCGGGCAGTAACTGTTCTATACCCAGCTCCGCACAGGCGTCAAACAAGCTGATGTCCCGGCCGCCGGCATACGTACCCAGGGCCTCCAGTGTTGATGAGCCGATCTTGCGCCGGGGCACGTTGACAATGCGCAGAAAGGCGTTGTCGTCGTCGCGGTTAATCAACAGCCGCAGGTAGGCCATAATGTCTTTTATTTCGGCGCGGGAGAAAAAAGAGGTACCACCGCTGATATGGTAGGGGATTTGGTGGGATTGTAATTTCAGCTCTAGCATACGGGATTGGTGATTGCCCCGGTACAATATAGCGAAATCGGAAAAGCCGATTTGTCCACGCAACCGCCGGTCGAGTATCTCGGTGGCGATGCGCTCGCACTCGGCGTCCTCGCTGTTGCAGCGCACCACACGAATGGGGTCGCCGTAACCCAGCTCACACCACAATGCCTTTTCAAATACGTGGGGGTTGTGGTCAATAACCTGGTTGGCGGCCTTTAGTATACGCGCGGTGGAACGATAATTTTGCTCTAGCTTGATGACTTCCAATTGCGGGTAGTCGGTCTGTAGCTGGGCCAGATTCTCAGGTCTCGCCCCCCGCCAGGAATAGATTGACTGATCGTCATCTCCCACCACGGTTAATTTACCGCTGTCGCCTACCAGTAACTGTACCAGCAGATACTGGCTGGTATTGGTGTCTTGGTACTCGTCCACCAGTAGGTACTGGGTCTGCCGTTGCCACTTTTCTAGCACCAGAGGGAATTGCTGAAATAACTGCACCGGCAGTAGAATCAGATCGTCAAAATCCAGCGCATTGTAGGCCTTGAGGGCGCGTTGGTAGCGCTGAAAGGCTTTGGCGCTGAGTTCTTCGAGTGGATCGTTTGCCCGGGATAGCGCCTGCTCAGGGCTCACCGTATCATTTTTCCAGTTGGAAATAGCGCTCTGGATATGATCGGTGTGGTCGCTGGCATTACTGTCACTGCTGCCCTCGTCAGACATTTGCTGCAGTAACAGGTCGCGAATCAACGACTGGGCGTCCTGTTGGTCGAAGATCGAGAAGCCGCTCTTATAACCTAGGCTGCGGTATTCCTTGCGCAGGATATTGAGCCCCAAGTTGTGAAACGTTGACACGGTCAGGCCGCGGGCCGCGGGCCCTGACACCAACCCAGACACCCGCTCCTTCATTTCTCGGGCGGCCTTGTTAGTGAAAGTCAGGGCGGCAATATTCTTGCCGCGAATGCCACACTGCTCGATCAAGTAGGCGATTTTCTGGGTAATCACGCTGGTCTTGCCACTGCCGGCCCCGGCCAGTACCAACAGGGGACCGTCGATGTAGCGTACCGCTTTGTATTGTCTGGGGTTTAGTGTTGTCACGGTTTAGTGCTACTGAGGTCTTGGGGCGGGCATTGTAGCAGCCGTCGCAGTGGCTCGGTGTATTAATCGGTAGGTGCTGTGACAAAAAACGCGTAAAATGCTAGAAAGTTTGTTATAAATCGACTATAACTACTTGATACTAAGTTAAAATATTTATTGGTAGAGACTGCGGTGAAATCACAAATCGCCGCTGTAGTTATAGTGCAGCCACACAATAGACACCCGGGGTGCTAAAGGGTACTGTGTTCTGTCCGATATAGACCTATACACTAATTAGTTATTGCAGCTGATACTCAAACAGTTGTAAAAGGTAAGTTAATGCCAACGACCCTGTCGCGAATATTACTGCTCAGCAATGAGCTTGGGGAGTATCGGCGCTTTGCCGAAATGATATCGGCGTTCGACCCCTCTATCTACCAGCTGCTGTGGTGCGAGCAACTCGATAATAGTCTTGATGAAATAGCCACCGGTAATTATGAAGCGGTGTTATTGGACTGCCAGCACCATTCGCAAGCTGCTCTGCAAACCTTGACCGAGGCCCTCGACCGCGGCTGCGCGACTCCCATCATCGCCCTCACCGAACAGCTCGACTGTCCGGTGGCCACCGCGGCCATGCGTAAAGGAGCCTTCGATTATTTAGCGGCGGAAAACCTCGACCATTACGTACTGGAGCGCTGCCTAGCACGGGCCACTGAAAAGCGTCAGGTCGACAAAAAACTCTCGCAACTCAATCTATACGACCCATTGACCGGTATTCCCAACCGGGTGTTGTTTCGACAGAGTATGGAGCGGTCGGTCGAACAGGCCAAATTGCAGAGCACATTCCTGGCCCTGTTGGTAATCAATCTGGACGGTTTCAAAAAGGTTAACGAGAGCTACGGCAGTGAATCCGGGGATCAGTTGGTTACTGCGATGGCACAGCGCTTGGGGCGTTGTGTGCGCAAGAGCGACAGCATTGCCCGTATCGGTGGTGACGAGTTTTCGCTGGTATTGGATGACTGTCACGGGCCCAAAGATCTGTCACTGGTGGCAAAAAAAGTCATCGACGTACTGTGCGAACCCTTTACCGTATCCGGCACGCCACTGATGATGAGCTGCAGTATCGGCATTGCCATTTATCGAGAGTCCGGGGACAACGTTGACGACATGTTGCGCAGCGCAAATATGGCGTTGGTGGAGGCTAAGTCTCAGCGCGGCAGTCAGTTTTGTATCTACAACGAGAATACCAGTGCTGAGGTGATGAACCGCATCAATCTGGAGGCGGATCTGCGCCGGGCCCTGCGCCGGGGTGAATTTGAAATGTATTACCAGCCCCGGGTCAACCTGGTAACCGGTGACGCCGTCGGTATGGAGGCGCTAATCCGCTGGCGGCACCCGACCCGCGGGCTAGTATCGCCGGCCGAATTTATTCCGGTGGCAGAAGAAAACGGGCTGATCATGCCCATTGGCTATTGGATCATTCAGCAGGCCTGTCAAGATATGCTGGAGTTCGATAAGAGCAGTAACAAGACCATGGATGTGGCGGTGAATTTGTCCTTTCGGCAACTGCAGGACAAAATGTTTGTCGACACGGCCACCCGTATCATCGAACAGAGTGGTGTCGACGCCACCAGACTGGAATTTGAATTGACCGAAACAGCGGTGATGTCTAGTTATCAACAGACTCACGACGGCATGATGGCGCTCAGTAAGTTGGGCATTACTTTCTCTCTGGACGACTTTGGCACTGGCTTTTCCTCCTTCGCCCATATTCAACAGCTGCCCATCTCTGCTCTCAAAGTCGACCGTAGTTTTATCAAAAATGTGGTCAACAGCCCTGACGACGCAATCATCGTCAAGGCGATGATTAATTTGGCACACAATCTGCGCTTGCAGGTGATTGCCGAGGGCGTTGAAACCCTGGAGCAGGTGCAGTTTTTATGGCACAACAACTGCGACCAAATCCAGGGCTATTATTTCAGCCCGGCAGTGCCCGCCGAAGACTTTTCGAATCTGATCAATCGGCGCGCCTTGGCGGCTATCTAAATCCCCCCTACCGTTTTTATTGTTTTCATGCCGATCTCCAGCTGCAAAAGAGCCGGACGAGTATCGAACATTACCGAGCAGTAGTCGTATTTAGCGAAGCCACTGCCTGTTTGTCAGTGTTTTATCAGTAAAATAATCACCCAGGGAGTACCAGTAGCAGCAGTCCGCTACAGGGATTCCCGATCCAGCGCGCGGTAACCGATAGCTTCCAGCAGATGGCTGTCTTCGATGGCAAGTTTTTGCGCCATGTCGGCAATAGTACGCGCCACGCGTAAAATACGGTGATAGGCCCTGGGTGATAGCTTGAGGCGATTGACCGCAGATTCCAGCAGCAGCTGCCGCTCGCCACTCAAGCTGCAAAACTGTTCCAGCTGCTTAATGGTTAGGCTGGCATTGGTTTTGCCCTGCCGGTCGAGTTGTAATTGCCTAGCTAGTAACACTCGCTCGCGCACGATAGCGGAGGGCTCGATAGTTGCGCTGGCTTGACGGATAGCCTCGGTGGGCAGTCGACTGAGGGCGAGCTGCAAATCGATGCGATCTAACAGTGGCCCCGATATCTTATTGCGGTAGCGCCGAATGTGATCTGGACTACAGCGACAGGCCCGGTCGCTGTCGCCAAAATAACCACAGGGGCAAGGGTTCATGGCCGCAACAAGCTGAAAATGGGCGGGAAAGCGTACTTGTTGTTTGGCCCTTGAAATCATAATTTCACCGGACTCCAGCGGTTCGCGTAATACCTCTAACACCTGACGTTGAAATTCGGGCAGCTCGTCGAGAAACAATACCCCACGGTGGGCCAGAGATATTTCCCCGGGTCTGGGCTGACTACCGCCGCCGACCAGGGCAACGGCGGAGGCGGTGTGGTGAGGGTTTCGAAAAGGGCGGCTGGAAATCTGCGGCTTTCCATCGCGTTTGCTGGCGGAAAAAATCATCGCTACTTCGAGCATCTCAGCACGGCTTAGGGCGGGTAAAATCCCCGGTAGGCGGCTGGCCAGCATAGTTTTTCCGGTACCTGGAGGGCCGCAGAAAATTAAGTTGTGAGCACCGCTGGCGGCGATTTCTAGGGCGCGTTTGGCTTGAGCTTGGCCCCTGACATCGTTGAGATCGGGGTAGTTGTAAGCTGTGCTCGTCGGCGCCGCGGCTACCGCAGCCGGCAATGACTGGTGGCGGTGCAGGTGGGCCGAGACTTGCAGTAGATACTCGGCGGTGAATACCCCGCCCTCGTCACCCAGTGCAGCCTCGCTACCATTGCCAGTGGGCACTACCAGCGCTCGGCCACTGTCGGCACTGGCCAGTGCCGCCGACAGCGAGCCGCGGATGGGCCGCAACTCTCCGGTCAGGGCCAGCTCGCCTAAAAACTCGAAGCCGGACAGAGACTCCCGAGGAATTTGTCCCGAGGCAGCCAAAATACCTAGCGCTATGGCCAAATCGAAACGTCCGCCCTCCTTGGGTAAATCCGCCGGTGCTAAGTTAACGGTGATACGTCCGGAGGGGAATTCGAAGTGCGAGTTAATAATGGCGCTGCGAACCCGATCTCTGCTCTCTTTGACGGCGGTCTCCGGCAGTCCAACTATGTGGAACGCGGGCAAGCCGTTAGACAAATGGGCTTCAACCGTAACGAGAGGTGCCTCGACCCCGGAACTGGCACGAGTAAATACCACGGCTAGTGACATAACAAATCCCTGTGCTGGTGCCCATTAGCCAATCCCGGCTAATAGTGGTGGTTGGACAAACAAAAATCACTGTTAGTATTATTGTAGACACTCTCGCAACACTGCGTACCCTATAGGTAGTCTTTGACTAGCATGCCACTGTCTTTTAACGGTAAATCAAACCCGCTCACGGGTTTCAACACTACCACCCCAAGAGAACTGCCAGTCATACCAAGTTCAGTTATCGATTGTTTACCCTGTGCGCGCTAGGAAGGTTACCAGCAGTAATCAGCTAGATTTTTTGTGCGACCCAATGTGCCGCCAGGCTGTAGGCTATACTGTTGGTTTTATATACCCTCGGCGACATAGACGGTGTTGAAGTATAGTGCGCCCCTACGTGTAATAACATTGACACGGGTGCCTGCGCGGCAGTTCTGGAAAACAGCGACAAGGTAGCTATTACTGCGTGTTTTAATAGTGGCGTGGATTATGGAGCGGCTGTTGTCTCCCCCCAACTGAGCACAGCTTTGAATTTGCCCCGGCATTACCGCCAACTGCTCTCCGCTCTTAGTCGCAGCAACAACTGCAAATGTGATTAGCAGTATCAGAGTGGCAATAAAAGCCCAGATAAATTTCATGAATAGTGATGTTATTCCAATGGTGGTGGCGGGAATAACACCCAGCCGTGGCCAATTATAGCAACTGTACCCGTGCCCTACAGTTTGATCAGTCAGACCACACGGCAAACTCATTGCCACTGGGTTCGCTAAAGTGGAATCGCCGTCCACCGGGGAAGTCAAATGTCGGTTTTATAATAGTGCCGCCGGCTCCGGCTACCTTGGCAAGGGTTTGTTCTAAATCATTACTGTAGAAAACAATCAGCGCGGCGCCATTGTCGGTCGACGAATTGAGTTCAGACTTAAAGAAGCCTCCGTCCAAGCCCTCGCCGCTAAATGCGCTATAGTCCGGCCCATAGTCCTCGAAGGACCAATCGAAAGCCTGTTCGAAAAAGGCCTTGGTTGCCACCAGATCTTTTGCGGGAAATTCGACGTAGTTAATTTTGCCGTGTTCATTCATGGTATCGACACCGATAGCGGGTTGGCCTACTGGGTAACAGCATTGGCTGATGTGGAGTCTGCAATGACAGGCCCTTTATTAGCCAGCGCAAGTTAGGATAGCTGTTGTAATTTTTCCTCTAACCGCTCCAGCTTCTCCCGGGTACGGGCCAAGACCGCGGTTTGGGCGTCGAATTCTTCTCGGCTCACCAGGTCTAGTTTGCTAAAACTGCTCATCGCCAGCGCCCGCACATTTTTCTCTAGCTCGTCGCTGAGGGAGCCGCTGGGCAGCAGTTCGCGAATTTGTTCGATAAATGTTTCAACAGTAGATGACATGGGTGCTCCGGGGTGATGTGTGGGGATTGTATTTTTTTTACTGGGCCAAGGCCAGCAAAAGCTGTAATTGCCTACGCCCCAAAAAAGTGCATTTTCTGCCCGCAGCCACTAATATTAGCCACTGTCGCAGTTGTTTAAAACACCCTAGAATAGCCCTCACCGCGGCGCGTGGCGATTCTAAGTTATTGGTGCGATTATTGCTTTATTGAGTCTATGGTATTGCGAGATGAGTTAAGCAGGCCAGTCAGCGACGTAAAAACTACCCCGCGGGCTACATGAAAAAGCATAGGTGCGATTTTGCCACAGACCATACAGCAGCAGGAATCCGAGCAGGGCTGGCAGGCGGGCCTGGCGTTGAAGCTGGCCGCAAAGAACGGCCGTACAGTACTGCATTCATCACGCCATTTTGGGCCGCTGCGGGTGCAGCGACCCTTCTACCCAGAGGGTGCCAACTGTCATTTGTATTTACTACATCCCCCTGGGGGTATGGTTGCGGGGGATTCCCTGGCCATAGAAGTCAACTTGGCGGCGGCGGCCCAGTCCTTGATTACCACCCCGGCGGCGGGTAAATTGTATCGGGTCGCCAACGGTCTGACCCAGTACCAGGGGGTTCACGCTACCCTCGGCGAGGCTGCGTTGTTGGAGTGGCTGCCGCAGGAAACCATTATCTTCAATGGCGCCCAGGGCCAGTTGGTCAACCGTTTTGAACTGGCCGCCGGTGCGCGGTTAATCGGCTGGGATATAGTCTGTCTGGGTCGTCGCGCCAGCGGCGAACGCTTTACCACCGGGCAGCTGCAGCAAAGTATCGAAATTTACCGGCAGGGGCGGCCGCTGTTTATCGACCGGGTACACTTTACAGGCGGCGCAGAGCTGTTAGATGCGCCCTGGGGTATGAATGGTGGCAGCGTTAGCGGCACTCTGTTTGCCACCCTAGAGGATCAGTCGTTGTCGATGGACGCGCTGCGTGAACAGTTACCAGCGGGCCATAACTGGGGCCTGAGCAGGCGAGGAGAAGTCCTGTTGCTGCGCTACCTAGGGGACTCGTCCCAGGACTGTCGGCGGGGTTTTGAAGCTATGTGGGGTGTGCTGCGGCCGCAGCTATTGGGGTGGGCGCCACTGCGACCGAGAATATGGAATACCTAGCGGCGCCAGTCGTCGTTGTGTAATAAATTGTGTAATAAATTGTGTAATAAATTGTGTAATAAACAGAGTAATTATCAGAGCGCTGACAATAATCACTGCGCACAGGAACCGAGCATGGAATTGAGCCCGAGAGACAAAGACAAACTATTGATATTCACCGCCGCGCTGCTGGCGGAACGGCGGAAGGCCAAGGGGTTGAAACTCAACTACCCGGAGAGTGTGGCGCTGATTAGCGCCGAGATCATGGAGGGGGCACGAGAGGGCAAGTCCGTCGCAGAGATGATGGCCCATGGCCGTACGATTTTAACGTCGGAGGATGTGATGGAGGGTATCGCCGAGATGATCGACGAGGTGCAAGTGGAAGCCACCTTCCCCGACGGCACCAAATTAGTCACCGTGCACAACCCCATTGTATAGGAGTAGACCATGATTCCAGGTGAAATAGACGTCCGCGAGGGACTGATTGAGTTGAATCCGGGACGGGAGACCTTGAGTATTACCGTGGCCAATAGCGGCGATCGGCCGATACAGGTGGGCTCTCATTACCATTTCTATGAGACCAATCCGGCGTTGCAGTACGAGCGGGAAAAAACCCGCGGTTTTCGCCTCAATATTGCCGCTGGTACCGCGGTACGCTTTGAGCCAGGACAGGAGCGGGACGTAGAATTGGTAGCACTGGCAGGCGACAGAATTGTCTACGGCCTGCGCGGCGAGATCATGGGCAAGCTATAAACCAGTAATCTGGCGGCAGCTAGCGAGTTGCCGAATATCACGGAGCACAACATGGCAACAATTGATCGCCGCGCCTATGCGGATATGTACGGTCCAACAACCGGTGACAGAGTGCGCCTGGGTGATACCGAGCTGTGGATTGAAGTCGAAAAAGATTTTAGTCAATACGGTGAAGAGGTCAAATTCGGCGGCGGCAAGGTGATTAGAGACGGTATGGGTCAGGGCCAGCGAGGCTCGGCCTTTACCCCGGATACGGTGATCACCAACGCATTGATTCTGGATCATTGGGGCATCGTCAAAGCCGATGTGGCGATTAAGGGTGGCCGCATCAGCGCTATCGGCAAAGCGGGTAATCCGGATATACAGTCCAATATCGACATAGAAATTGGTCCGGGCACTGAGATTATTGCCGGCGAGGGCCAGATACTAACCGCCGGTGGGGTCGACTCTCATATTCACTTTATCTGCCCCCAGCAGATTGAAGAGGCGCTAATGAGCGGTATTACCACCATGCTCGGTGGTGGGACCGGCCCGGCTACGGGTACCAATGCGACCACCTGCACTCCGGGGCCTTGGCATCTGGGCAAAATGTTACAGGCCTCCGAGGCATTCCCGATGAATCTCGGCTTTCTGGGTAAGGGCAATGCCAGCTTGCCGGGTGCGCTCGAAGAGCAGTTGGCGGCGGGGGCCATGGGTCTCAAACTGCACGAAGATTGGGGCACCACCCCCGCATCGATCGACAACTGCCTGGCGGTGGCGGAAAAATACGATGTGCAGGTGGCTATACACACCGATACCCTCAATGAATCGGGTTTTGTCGAGGACACATTGGCTGCGTTTAAGGGCCGAACCATTCATACCTACCACACTGAGGGTGCCGGCGGCGGGCATGCGCCGGATATTATCAAGGCCTGCGGTGAACTCAACGTGCTGCCCTCCTCCACTAATCCAACCCGGCCCTATACTATCAACACCGTCGATGAGCACCTCGATATGTTGATGGTATGTCATCACCTAGATCCTAATATCCCGGAAGACGTGGCCTTTGCCGACTCGCGCATTCGCCGGGAGACCATTGCCGCCGAAGATATCTTGCACGACCTAGGTGCCTTCTCAATGATTGCCTCGGATTCCCAAGCGATGGGACGAGTCGGCGAGGTGATTTGCCGTACCTGGCAGACTGCCCACAAGATGAAGGTGCAGCGCGGCGCCTTGGCCGGCGACAGCAGCTATGCGGACAATAACCGCGCCAAGCGCTATATCGCCAAATACACCATCAACCCGGCGATTGCCCACGGTATCGATTCTGAGGTGGGTTCTATCGAAGTGGGCAAGCTGGCGGACTTAGTACTGTGGAAGCCCATGTTTTTCGGTATTAAGCCCGCCATCATTATCAAGGGCGGCATGATTGCCGCTGCGCCGATGGGCGACCCCAATGCCTCGATACCCACCCCGCAGCCCGTGCACTACCGACCGATGTTTGGCGCCTTTGGTGGCGCGATTGCCACCACCTCGGTTAACTTCGTCAGCCAGGCGGCGTTGCAGGCGGGTATTGCCGACGCTCTGGGCCTTAACAAGTTGATGGTTGCCTGTCGTGGTAGCCGCGTGGTGACCAAGGCCGATATGATTCATAACCACTGGCGACCAAGCATGGAAGTCGACCCGGAGACCTATGAAGTGCGAGCCGACGGCGAATTACTGACCTGTGAACCGGCCAGTGAGCTGCCTCTAGCACAGCGCTATACACTTTTTTGAGCCCGACAACACGATGGGTTTTAAAACCCGGTGATCGATACGCGTTAAAAACACGATAAAGGTAAGCACTATGTTGGAATGTTTTAAGCTGGCTAGCGACAACAATACCGAAGCCAGTTTCACCGTCGAACTGAGTTTTGAGCAGCGCAAGAAAAGCCGTTACAAAACCAGCACCGACTGCGGCCGCGGTCTCGGTTGGTTTTTACCCCGGGGCAGGGTGTTACAGGCAGGGGATATTTTGGCCTGCGGCGACGGCAGCCGGGTGCTGGTAGCCGCTGCCGAGGAACAGGTGTCGGAGGTGGTCAGTGACGACCCCCACCTGCTAATGCGCGGGGCCTATCATCTGGGTAATCGCCATGTGCCGCTACAGATTGACCCCGGTTTGCTGCGCTACCAGCACGATCATGTACTTGATCAGATGCTACAGGGCCTGGGTTTGACCGTGCAATGTTGCCAGCGGCCCTTTCATCCCGAAAATGGTGCCTACCACGGTACCTCGGGCCACGGTCATAACCACGACCACGACCACGACCACGACCACGACCACGATCACGACCACGATCAGTTGGTGGCGCCATCGCAGTGAGTGATCCACAGCTACTACACCTGCTGCAGCTGGTTAGTCCGGCGCTGCCGGTGGGTGCCTACGCCTATTCTCAAGGGCTGGAGTACGCGGTGGAGTTGGGGCATATTTCTGACCGCGCGGCGGCACAGCAATGGATTGGCGGGGTTATGCGCCATACCTTAGCGAGGCTGGACTTGCCGCTGCTCAATCGCCTATACGGTGGCTGGCTGCGAGACGATCTGGCGACTGTGCAGCAGTGGAACCAATTTGCCCAGGCGGCCAGAGAGTCAGCAGAGTTTGAATTGGAAGACGTGCAAATGGGCCGGGCGCTAATGCGTCTGTTGAGCGACCTGGAGTTACCCCAGGCGAAGGCCTGGCCGGTTAAGGACCCGGTTAGTTTTGTCACCGCCTTCGCCCTGGCTGGGGTGTACTGGCAGATCGACTTGGCCACTTTGCGTAGGGGCTTTTGCTGGAGCTGGTTGGAAAATCAGGTGGCGGCGGCTACCAAGCTGGTACCACTGGGTCAAACTGACGGCCAGCGATTGCTGCTGGCCTTGATGGACAGCGTCGACCAGTGCTGCCAACAATCGGACGCTGTGGCAGATGAACATCTAGGTGCCGGCCTGCCGGCATTGGCTATTATTTCCGCCCAGCACGAGTGCCAATATTCACGCCTGTTCAGATCCTGAGCAGTACAGCGACAACTATTGTGATAACAACAACGGCTGAATAGACAGCAGTTAAAACAAGCTGCTGGCAAGACAATTATAGTAACAACTTGAGGATAGAACTTCGATGAGCAACAAAAAACCTGTATTGCGCCTTGGTATTGGCGGTCCGGTGGGCTCCGGCAAAACCGCATTGGTAAAAGAGCTGTGCGCAAAAATGAAAGCGCACTTTAGTATTGCCGTTATCACCAACGATATTTATACCCGGGAAGATGCCGAATTCCTGTTGCGCCACGAGGTACTGGCAAGCGACCGCATTATCGGTGTCGAGACCGGTGGCTGCCCCCACACCGCCATTCGCGAAGACGCCTCGATGAATCTGTCAGCAGTGGAAGAGCTAACAGATCGCTTTCCCGATCTGGAACTGGTGATGATCGAGAGCGGTGGCGATAATCTCGCCGCCACCTTTAGCCCCGAGCTGTCGGATCTAACACTGTATGTTATCGACGTATCCGCCGGTGACAAAATACCGCGCAAGGGCGGCCCTGGCATTACCAAGTCGGACCTGCTTATTATCAACAAGATCGATCTGGCGCCGCTAGTGGGCGCAGATCTCAATATCATGGACCGCGATGCCAAAAAAATGCGCGGCGAGCAGCCCTTCGTATTTTCAAATCTTAAAAGCGGTCAGGGTCTGGATACCATCATTGCTTTTATCACCGAGCACGGTATGTTGTCCGCTGTATAAACACTCGCTGTCCTGCTACCTCCGTCCCGCTGTGGGGCCGCCCCGAATAGCAGCAGTAGTGCAGAACTATTTTGGTGCGCGCTGCGATGCCCGCACCCAATTGGGGCTTGCCCTGTTAACAATACAGCCTCCGCAAGGCCTAGGCCTAGCCTAGCCTCTAGTATTATCCTACTGTTTTAACTAGGGTTTTTCCTGTTGTCCGGCAAAAAATAATTATTGGCACCATTACTGCAATGGCATTAATGACTATCAATTTTACTTATTGGGTGGACATAAAATAATGGAACAAAGAAGCTGGAAAAAAAACGGCGTTAGAGCGTTGGGTGTAGCGGTACTGACCCTGAGCGCAGCCATTGCACAGGCGGCGGATACAATTAAAGTCGGTGTATTGCATTCATTGTCGGGCACCATGGCCATCAGCGAAACAACACTGAAAGACACTGTGTTGATGATGATCGAAGAGCAAAATAAAAAAGGTGGTTTGCTGGGCAAACAACTGGAAGCGGTGGTTGTCGATCCCGCGTCTAACTGGCCACTGTTCGCTGAAAAAACCAAAGAGTTACTGGGCAAAGAAGAAGTTGACGTTATTTTTGGCTGCTGGACCTCTGTTTCCAGGAAATCGGTATTGCCGGTTATCGAGGAAATGAACGGTTTGCTGTTTTACCCTGTGCAATACGAAGGTGAAGAAAGCTCGAAAAACGTATTCTATACCGGTGCTGCTCCTAATCAGCAGGCAATTCCCGCGGTAGATTATTTAATGAGCGAAGACGGCGGTGGTGTTACCCGCTGGGTCTTGGCGGGTACCGACTATGTCTATCCTCGTACTACTAACAAAATCCTCGAGGCCTATCTGAAAAGTAAAGGCGTTAAAGCCAGCGATATTATGATTAGTTATACACCCTTTGGTCATTCTGACTGGCAGACCATCGTCGCCGACGTGAAGAAATTTGGCAGTGAAGGTAAAAAAACAGCAGTCGTCTCTACCATTAACGGCGATGCCAACGTACCGTTTTACAAGGAACTGGCCAATCAAGGTATCTCCGCTGAGGACATCCCGGTTGTTGCCTTTTCAGTCGGCGAAGAAGAGTTGTCTGGTTTTGACACTAAACCACTGGTGGGCCACTTGGCTGCCTGGAACTACTTTATGAGTGCTGAGGCCTCGGCAAACGACGAATTTATTAGCCAGTGGCAGTCGTTTACTGGCAACGAGGAGCGTGTATCCAACGATCCAATGGAAGCGACTTATATCGGTTTTAATATGTGGGTTGAGGCTGTAAACAAGGCCAAGACTACCGATGTCGACAAAGTCGAAAAAGCGATGATAGGCGTTACCGTGCCTAATCTGACCGGCGGTATGGCGACCATGTTACCCAATCACCATTTGACCAAGCCGGTATTGATTGGCGAAATTCAGGAAGACGGCCAGTTCGATATTGTCTGGCAGACCGAGAGTGCTGTTGCCGGTGATGCCTGGACTGATTTCCTACCGGAAAGTGCAAAACTAGTAGCCGATTGGCAGAATCCTGCTATCAATTGCGGTAACTACAATACACAAACCAAAAAGTGTTCAGGGCAAAACTTCTAGCACTAGCAAAGTATGAACCCGCAGTGGGCCCCTGGGTTTACTGCGGTTAATTTCAATAACAAACGATTAGATTCAACCTGCCATCGTTCCCTTGCCGGAATTGTTGTTAAAGGGACTGCCATGAACAACTGTATAAGAGTGCCAGCCTTAATTGGCACAGTATTGGCTGTACTATGGTCAATGTTACTGCCTCAGACGGCGCTGGCATTAGAGGCCAGCTTCGAACAAAATGTTGCCGCTATGGCTGCGGCGAAAAAAATGCGCGACAAAGAAACCATCATCGACAACCTCGCGGCCAGTGACGACCCGCGTGCACTACAGGTGCTCAAAGCCCTCAAAGCCGGCGAATTGTATTACCGGAAAATCGATCGAGCGCTAGTGTTCGCTCAGCGTCAGGATGCGAAAATGCATATCAGCGATGTGCTGAGCGCTGCAGATTGGGGTTTGGTAAAAAAATCGACAATTAAAAAAATCAGTATCAATAACAAGCTACGCAATCAAATGCGAGCGCTGTTGGCCGAGCGAATGTTGTTACACCAAGACAATAGTATAAGACTCAAAGCGGCCAGAGATCTATCCAAAAATATCGATGCGAAAAACCACGCGATTATCGACCGTGCGCTGGCGGTTGAACAAGACAGCAAGGTCATTGAGGCGCTGAACAATGCCTCGGCGCTGATCGGGCTACAGTCGCCGATTGAAGCAGATCGACTGCTGGCCATAATTAAACTGGCAGGCAGTAGCAACACATTGGCGATGGCCAAGCTGGCGGCGATGATGGAGCTTGATGACAGCGGAGCCTACAGTGAACCCAGTGCCAAGGTCAGAGTGGCAGCGGCGGCGCAGCTTAAAAAAATGAAGGGTTCTGCAACGTTTTTTGCTTTTTTAGAGAATTTGTTTTTTGGCGTTAGCTACGGCTCAGTACTGCTTTTGGCGGCGGTGGGCCTAGCGATTACCTTTGGAGTTATGGGGGTGATCAATATGGCCCACGGAGAAATGATCATGTTGGGAGCTTATACCACCTACGTGGTGCAGCTCATTATGCCCAATTTTATCGAATACTCACTCCTGGTAGCCGTACCCGCTGCTTTTCTTGTATCTGGCGCCATGGGGGTGTTGATAGAGCGCACGGTGATCAGGCACTTATACGGCCGACCGCTGGAAACACTGCTCGCCACCTTTGGCATTAGCTTGGTTTTACAGCAGCTTGTTAGAAGTGTTTTTACGCCACTTAACAAAAGTGTTATTACTCCGCAATGGCTTAGCGGGTCGATGGAAATAAATGGATTTTTATCGCTTACCTATAACCGTATGTATATTATTGTGTTTAGCATCATTGTATTACTGGCACTGATATTTATTCTGAAAAAAACCTTTGTTGGTCTGCAAATGCGTGCGGTTACCCAAAATAGGGCAATGGCCAATTCAATGGGCATTAGGGCCGGTTGGGTCGACGCGCTCACCTTTGGTCTGGGCTCAGGCGTTGCCGGTATTGCCGGTGTAGCCCTAAGCCAGTTGACAAACGTGGGGCCCAACCTCGGTCAAGCCTATATCATAGACTCATTCATGGTTGTGGTATTCGGTGGGGTCGGAAATCTATTTGGTACGTTTTTCGCCGCACTTAGTCTGGGTGTCGCCAACAAGTTTATCGAGCCGGTGGCCGGCGCAGTGCTAGCGAAAATCATTGTGCTCATTTTTATTGTACTTTTTATTCAGTGGCGTCCACGCGGTTTATTCGCGATCAAGGGCCGCTTTGTCGAGGATTAATTAATGACTGCGCCACTTTTTCCCTCCTCCTCTTTTCTGGCCGGCGATAGCGGTGGAAAAGGGCTTCTTTTGGTATTGTTAGTGGCGGCCATTTTTGTGCCGGTACTTAATTTGGCGGTGCCAGATGGTTCTATTTTCCATGTTTCCTCTTACACCTTGACTCTAGTTGGGAAATATTTATGCCTCGCAATCTTGGCGCTTTCAGTCGATTTAATCTGGGGCTATTGCGGTATATTGAGCCTAGGGCACGGTGCCTTTTTTGCTCTCGGCGGCTATGCATTTGGCATGTACTTAATGCGCCAAATAGGCGATCGAGGAGTCTATGGTAATGCCGAATTACCAGACTTTATGGTGTTTTTGGATTGGCAGGAGCTGCCCTGGTATTGGAGCGGCTTTGATAACTTTGGTTTTGCGATGTTAATGGTTTTGGTTGTGCCCAGTGTGTTGGCCTTTGTATTTGGCTGGCTGGCTTTTCGCTCGCGGGTGACCGGAGTCTATTTTTCCATTATTACCCAGGCGCTAACCTATGCACTGTTACTGGCTTTTTTTCGCAACGATATGGGTTTTGGTGGCAACAACGGCCTCACCGACTTTAAGGAAGTATTGGGTTATAGCTTGCAATCGGAGGTAACCCGCAATGTTCTATTCAGTTTGTCGGCGGTTTCGCTGGGGCTTTTTTATCTACTTTTCCGCTGGATAGTAAGCTCCAAGTTCGGTCGGGTATTGGTTGCCATTCGCGATGCAGAGAGTCGCACACGTTTTACTGGCTACAAAGTTGAATATTATAAGCTGTTTGTTTTTGTGTTGTCGGCGGCAGTGGCTGGTGTTGCTGGGGCGTTGTATGTGCCGCAAGTTGGCATTATCAATCCCGGTGAGTTTAGTCCGCTGAACTCAATCGAAGTGGTGGTATGGGTTGCTATCGGTGGACGCGGTACTTTGTATGGCGCCGTTATCGGCGCCTTGATAGTCAACTACGCCAAAACCTATTTCACTGCGGCCATGCCCGAAGTGTGGCTATTTATGTTAGGTGGCCTGTTTGTGGTTTCAACAATCTATTTGCCCAAGGGTGTGGTGGGTTTGTTCCAGCAATACCATGAGCGCAAGAGTGCAAACGTTGTTAAAACATTGCCCGCGGAGGCTACATGAAAACGGCGCATATCAGTGATAATACTATTCTCTATGTAAACGGTATCAGCAAAAGTTTTGATGGTTTTAAGGCTCTTAATAGTCTGTCGCTGACCTTAGAAAAAGGGCAGATGCGGGCCATTATCGGCCCTAATGGTGCTGGTAAAACGACTATGATGGATGTTATTACCGGTAAGCTGAGGCCCGATAGTGGTGAGGTTATCTTTGGCGAGAATATCGATTTGACCCAATATGACGAGGCGGAAATCGCCAACCTCGGTATTGGTCGCAAGTTCCAAAAGCCGACTGTCATTGAAAGTCTTAGTTTATTGGAGAATCTCGAGCTGGCTTTACAAGGTAGCCGCGGGGTTCTGCAGGCGCTGTTCCACCGCCTTTCCGGTGAGCAAAAAAGCCGTATCGACGAGGTGTTAGAACTCATAGCGTTGCCGGATCGCCGCCACGAACTAAGCGGGGCGCTGTCTCACGGGCAAAAGCAATGGCTTGAAATTGGTATGTTGCTGGTGCAAAACCCACAACTACTGTTAGTCGATGAACCCGCGGCGGGTATGACCGACAGTGAAACAGAGGCGACAGCAGAACTGTTGAAAGAAATTACCGGGGATCATTCGGTGGTGGTGGTAGAGCACGACATGGACTTTATCAAAGCGCTGGATACCACCGTGACGGTGTTGCACGAGGGCTCTACTCTGACCGAGGGACGTCTGGAAGATATCCAAAATGATCAGCGTGTTATCGAAGTTTATCTGGGGCGTTAAATTATGTTGGAAGTAAATAATATCGACCTCTATTACGGCGCCAGCCAAGCTTTAAAAAATGTGTCTTTGCAGGCACAAATGGGCCAGGTGTGCTGCTTACTGGGGCGTAACGGCGTCGGCAAGACCTCGACCTTACGTGCCATATCAGGTCAGCAGGCGATTAGCAGCGGCAGCATTGTATGGGAGGGCCGGGCCATCGAGTCCCTCAGTATCGCCGACCGAGCACGCCATGGTATTGCCTATGTACCCCAGGGGCGGGAGATCTTTTCACAGCTGACGGTGCAGGAAAACTTACAGACCGGTTTTGCTTCGCTGCCAAGGGGCGAGCGGCGTATTGACAGCGAGATATACGATCTGTTTCCGGTGCTGCGCGATATGCTTAAACGCCGTGGCGGCGATCTATCCGGGGGCCAGCAGCAACAACTGGCTATTGCTAGAGCTCTGGTCACCAAACCGAGACTGCTAATTCTTGATGAGCCCACCGAGGGCATCCAGCCCTCTATTATCAAAGATATCGAGGCTGTGATTAGTCTGCTGCGAGATCGCGGCGAAATGGCAATATTATTGGTGGAACAATACTTCGACTTCGCCCGGGCGTTGGCAGACAGCTATTTGGTCATGGACCGGGGCGAGGTGATTTTGTCCGGTGCCGGTGAGAATATGATCGAAGAGCAAGTCCGCGGTCATATGACGGTATGAAGGGCCGGTAGGCCTGTTCTATCCCCGGGCTAAACAGCTCGCTTCCCTAACAGGGCTGTGTTCTAACAGCTCTCCAGACGCCTTAACTTACCGCCCTTAGGGCTAGCACCAAATTGGAGCGTGATGCTGGCAGGGCACTATAACGGTGCACTAACGGGTGGGATTATGCACGCCTATCAACAAAGGAATTAGCTACTATACTGTAACATGTTGATATGGTTATGAAATTATATTTTGGCACGGCCTGTGCAATGAATACCATAACTCTGGTCAATGAGTTTCTGGAAACACTAACTACGTTCCAGACAAGCTTTTTATTCTATTTTGGAGACACAGATCATGAACACAGTGAAATTAATTTTGGCTTCTGCTATTGCCACCTCAGTAATCTCGGCTCCTGTTATGGCCGATTCATCGGTTGACGTCGCGGCCTCAGCCGCCGTCGCATCTGCCTATTTGTGGCGCGGTCAAGATTTGGGTGACGGTTCACCGGCGATATCTGGTGACATCGTAGCCTCTGCAGGCGGCGCCTATGCCGGTATCTGGGGATCCTCTGGTGACGATGCCAGCGGCAATGAATACGACCTGTTTGCCGGTTACGGTGCTGAGATGGGTGGTGTCACTGTAGACGTCAGCGTCTGGAACTACGTTTATCCGGACCTGGGTGAGAGCGAAGGTACCTTTGCCGATCTGTCGGAAATAATTTTGTCGGTAGGGTTTGGTCCTGTAGCCGTGACTTATTACGACAACATCGCCGGTGACACGGGCTATACCTACCTCACTGTCGGTGCTGAATTTGGTGCATTTTCCGCTACCTATGGCACCACCTCAAATGATGACAGCGATAATGATTATGCCCACCTTGACCTAGGCTACGCCTACAACGACAACCTGAGCTTCACTCTGAGCCAGGTGGTTGATCAGGACGACTATGAAGGCGTCGATGACGACTTGAATTTTGTTGTCTCCTATAGCATCCCGCTCGACTTATAACCCTATTTACCGGCGCTTGCGCCGGTATTTTTCTTTTCTCAGCACCCTGTCTGGCAGCGGGGTGTTTATCAACATGGAGAGCCAAGATGAAATTGGTTACAGCAGTAGTAAAACCGTTCAAGTTGGACGACGTTCGCGAAGCACTTTCCGAAGTGGGTGTACAGGGTATTACGGTAACCGAAGTTAAAGGTTTTGGTCGACAAAAAGGGCATACCGAACTGTACCGGGGCGCTGAATATGTGGTCGACTTTTTGCCTAAGGTAAAAATTGAAGTGGCCATCGACGACGCCAATGCCGATCAGGTAATCGAAGCCATCACCAGCGCAGCCAATACTGGCAAGATCGGTGACGGTAAAATTTTTGTCTCTTCGCTGGAGCAGGTTATTCGTATCCGCACCGGTGAAACCGGTGAAGAAGCTATCTAAGTCACTTATTTACTTTCGATCATAGGCTTGTGGAGGGCTTAGATATGGAAAACGAAATTTTTCAACTGAAGTATGCACTCGATACATTTTACTTCCTAATTTGTGGTGCGTTGGTCATGTGGATGGCAGCGGGTTTTGCCATGTTAGAGGCGGGACTAGTTCGCGCTAAAAATACCACCGAAATATTAACCAAGAACGTCGCTCTGTATGCGATTTCTTGCATCATGTATATGATTGTCGGTTACGCGATTATGTACGGCGGCGATATCTTCCTGTCGACCATTACCGGTGATGGCGTAACAGGCGCAGAAGATCCAGCTACCTACGCACCCTCGGCGGACTTCTTTTTTCAGGTAGTGTTTGTTGCCACAGCGATGTCAATTGTCTCAGGTGCGGTTGCTGAGCGGATGAAATTGTGGGCATTCCTGGCTTTTGCAGTAGTAATGACTGGTTTTATCTATCCTATGGAAGGCTCTTGGACCTGGGGCGGCAACGCGGTATTTGGTATGTATACCCTCGGTGACCTAGGCTTCTCAGACTTTGCTGGCTCCGGTATCGTCCATATGGCAGGTGCCTCTGCGGCTCTGGCGGGTGTTTTGTTGTTAGGTGCTCGCAAGGGTAAATACGGCGCCAACGGTCAAGTTAATGCGATCCCCGGTGCGAATTTGCCGATGGCCACCCTAGGTACGTTTATCCTTTGGATGGGCTGGTTTGGTTTCAACGGCGGCTCAGTGCTGGCAACGGCTAGTGTTGAGAGTGCCAACAGTGTTGCGGTAGTGTTTATGAATACCAACGCTGCCGCTGCTGGTGGTCTGATAGCTGCGTTGATTATCGCACATCTCAAGTTCGGCAAAGCGGATTTGACCATGGCTCTCAATGGCGCCTTGGCAGGTTTAGTGGCAATTACTGCAGAGCCCTCAACCCCCACTGCCCTGCAGGCAACACTGATTGGCGCCGCTGGTGGTGTATTGGTAGTGTTCTCGATCCTGACCCTGGACAAGCTAAAGATTGACGATCCCGTTGGTGCCATCTCGGTACACGGTGTAGTCGGACTACTGGGCCTGTTAGTCGTACCGTTAACCAATGATGCCTCTAGCTTCAGCGGTCAGTTGATTGGCGCTGCGACCATCTTTATCTGGGTATTTGGCACCAGCCTTGTAGTCTGGTTTATCCTTAAGTCGGTGATCGGTATTCGGGTTACTGAGGAAGAGGAGTACGAAGGTGGTGATATCTCTGAATGTGGTATGGAGGCCTACCCAGAATTTACTACCAAGTAACACTCTCTTTGTTTAATTGACATCTCGATGTCTAAAGGGCGCCTCTGGCGCCCTTTTTCCGTTTTGAGCAGCAAGGTTTTCCTGCTAATAGTCTAAATAACTCGGAAGTTCTTGCTTTTCAGCGTCGGCCTCGTCACCATATTACGCCTTGAATAAGAGCCTGCTAGAAGCAGACCGCCGTCGATACTCGCAATCGCCGGTGTTGGCCCGAGTGTCGGGCGCTACACTATGGAGAAAATGTATGAAGTTGATTATTGCGGTTATCAAACCTTTCAAACTTGATGATGTGCGCCAAGCGCTGTCGGATGTCGGTGTGCAGGGCATTACCGTGTCGGAGGTGAAAGGCTTTGGTCGCCAGAAGGGGCATACTGAGTTGTATCGCGGAGCGGAGTATGTGGTCGACTTTTTACCGAAAGTGAAGCTCGAAATCGCCGTTGCCGACGACCAAGTCGAGACCGTGATCGAGGCGATTAGCAGCTCTGCCCACTCTGGGAAAATAGGTGACGGTAAGATATTTGTCACACCCTTGGAACAGATTATCCGTATTCGTACCGGCGAGACCAACGAAGACGCGGTGTAGTCGTCACCCGCAGTTGTGGCCCTAGGCCAGCTGCGGAGCCCCCTCCCTCTGTTTTATCCCCGCCGCCAGGCTTGCTCGAAATAATAACGAATATTTTAGAACAAAAAAAACTAAGTATGACTGCCATTTCTATTTGATGATCTCGCTCTATAGACTATAAATTAACTCCCTCTGTTGAATTTGCACTTATTCCTCGGTCCCTAGTCGGAATTAAATGCCCGGCAAACCCGAAACAAGGAAGACGTCGATGAGCAAAAAAGTTTCCATCAAATCGAAGGCGGTAGCTACAAAACCGGCGGAGAACGAGCCGGATTTCTTGAGTGGATTTGACGAGCCGGCGGAGTCACGCACTGTCGCTTCCAGAAAACGCATCCACGACAAGGTCGCCTCCGACATCTCCCGTTATTTAGCCACCGGCGGAAAGATCAGGCGAATCGCAGACCACGTCACCGCCGATCCCCCCAAACGCCCAAGTTATCGCTACGGGCAACGCCCAATTTAAGAGGTCAGGGACGCGATCAGCGCCGGTATTTCTGCCAATGAAGAAATTTCGAGAAAGTCCTGTGGCCCCGCTGGTCTGGGGTTTTTAGCGGGATTAAACCAAATTGCGTGGCAGCCGGCGAGGCGAGCGCCGGCTACGTCATGCTCGAGATGATCGCCAATATGAATGATTTCTTCGGCCCGGGCCCCGCTGGCTCGTTGCGCCGCTTGAAAGTGGTCTGCGGCGGGCTTGCTGGCATTGAGTTGTTCCGCCGAGAAGGCAAAGTCAAACAACGGGCCGATGGTCAGACGCCGGATATCGGCGTTGCCATTGGTCAATACCCCCAGTGAGTAGCGACTGTGTAGAGTCTGCAGTAGTGCCTCGACCCCCTCGAACAAGGTTACTTGATGGCGGGCGTGTAAAAATACGGCGAAGGCATCCGCAGCTAATTGCCGGGCATCGTCCACAGCATAACCGGCCTCCACTAGTGCTTGTTGCATCGCTGCTATGCGCATCTGACTGATCTGGTTGGCCTGCGGAGGTTGGTTTTTATAGCGCTGCATTTTCCACTCACCGAAACTTTGCCGGGTAAAATGAGCGGCAAATTTGGGTGCCTGTTCGCCAAGCCAGTCAAACACGATGCGTTCAGCCTCGATCATCACTGGCTTTAGTTGCCATAGCGTGTCATCCAGGTCGAAGGTGACTACTTTGATATTGTGGTACTTAGTCTTCATTTTTTTCCTGGTCTGTTGGGCCAGCTGTCCCTCGGCGCTGTGCGCGGGGGTGGGCACTGTCGTAGACCTTGGCTAGGTGTTGGAAATCCAAATGGGTGTAGATTTGAGTAGTGGCAAGATTGGCGTGTCCGAGCATTTCTTGTACCGCCCGCAGGTCGCCACTGGATTCCAGCATGTGACTGGCAAAGGAGTGGCGCAGCATATGGGGGTGAATATTCTGCCCCAGACCTTGCTGTATACTGTACTTCTTGAGCCGCGCTTGAATGGAGCGCTGGGCCAAGCGCTGGCCGCGCTTGGATAGAAACAGCGCGGTTGATGTACTGTGCGGTCGCAGCGCTAGCCACTGTTGCAGTGCCGCTAGGGCATAGCGTCCCACCGGCAGTCTGCGACTGCGATTACCCTTGCCGACTACCGTCACCAGGGCGTCGGCGAGGTCGATACTGTTGATATCCAACTGCACTAACTCACTCAGTCGCAGCCCCGAGGAGTAGAACAGCTCCAGCATAGCGCGATCCCTGACATCGATGAGTTCGTCCCCCTGCAGCGCTAACAGCGCTGCCATGGCGTCGGCGTCCAAGGCTTTGGGAAGGGTTTTCTGTGCCTTTGGCGCCGCTACCGACAGTGCCGGATTGTGTTGAGCGCCGCCCTGGCTGTTGCGAAAACGATAAAATCCGCGTACCGCCGACAGCGCTCGGGCCAAGCTGGTGCCCACTAAACCACTGTGGTGCAGCTGGGCTACCCAGCGTCGTACATCGGCGCTGTGTACCGCAGTGGGGTCGAGGCACTGCTGAGCTGTGTTGTAGGCGGCGAACTTATCGAGGTCTCGTCGATAATTGGCCAGGGTGTGTGGCGACAGTCTTCTGACTGCCTGCAGATAGCCGATATACTGTTCAATTTGCTGTGGCCACAGTGAATCAGTCATGTTGGTCTCGGCACGGTTTTGCTGTGTTTCAGCCAAGATAACGGGGCACAATACGGCTGATAACATCACCAATATAGTTGAGAAACAAGGTGCTCATATCGGCGCTAAAATAGTCTGCGGCGCTGCTGCCAATGGCGATAACTCCCAGTGCTCGGCCGTGAACGAGGGGCAGTACCGCGGCCGATTTTACCTGAGGTCCCTGCTCTGAAAACAGAAAGTTGAACTCTTCGGGCCGCAACACACCACAGGTGGCCTTGTCGCTGCGCAGTAGGCCGGGAATCTTACTGTAGGCCTCGTCAACATCGACAACCCGGGAGTTAAGTTGGCGATGTTGTTCAGGCTTGGCAAACAGCGTCATACTGGCGAAATCGACAGCAAAGTCACTCAATAGGCTGCGGTTAAAGGTATTGACCACCGCGTCCAGGCCACCGGCTTCGATCAGCGCCAATACCAGTGCCTTGGTTTTGTCAAAGAGCTGGTCGTTGCCTTGGGCATGGTCTAGCAGGTTGTTGAGACGCCCACGCACGTCCATATTGCGCTCCCGCAACAGGCTGACTTGGCGCTCTAAGAGCGATACCGCCTCGCCGCTAACCGGGTGGGCTAAACGCAGCTCCAGTAACAGATCATCCCGTTTAAGAAAAAAGCCCGAATGGCTCTTTAAGTATTGAGCGACATCCTCTTCGCTGATATCTGACTCTCTGTTTTTTAGCAATTCCACGGTGACATCCTAATAATTATTCTAGTAACAGTTGTTGAGGGCGCTGCCGAGGGCTGCAACAGCTTTCGAAGACCAGGCTTTGGTCCGGGTAATCATTAGAGCAGTACCTGGCCCTCGAATACGGTGGTCGCTGGGCCCGTCATTATGACCGCTGTGCCGGGGCCCTGCCAGTCTATGCTCAATTCACCACCGGTTAAGTGTACTTGCACCGGGCTGTCTAGCAGACCACGCTGCTGCCCCGCTACTACCGCAGCACAGGCGCCAGTGCCACAGGCTAGAGTTTCACCGACGCCGCGCTCATGCACCCGCAGGCGGATCTCGTTGCGGCTGACAATTTGCATAAAGCCAGCGTTAACTTGCTTTGGAAACTGCGGGTGCTGGGTAATAGCCGGTCCCAGTAGCGCTACCGGAGCGCTGTCTATGTCATCGACCAACATCACCGCGTGGGGGTTGCCCATCGACACCGGGGTAATCTCGCAGCGCTGCCCCGCGGCCTCCAGGGTATAGCAGTGGTCAGTGGCGGTTAGCTCGGGTACAAAGGGTAACTCGGCGGGGGCCAGTTGCGGTGGTCCCATATCGACATTGACGGCGTTACTAGGGGCGACAGACAGCGTGATAATCCCAGTATTGGTTTCCACGGTTATTTGCGATTTGCCGGTTAGCTTTTTGTCGCGTACAAACTTGGCGAAGCAGCGGGCACCGTTGCCACACTGTTCAACTTCGTTGCCATCGGCGTTGTAAATGCGGTAGCGAAAATCGACCTCGGGATTACCCGGTACCTCGACCGCCAATACCTGGTCGCAGCCCACCCCAAAGTGGCGATCTGCCAACTGGCGAATATGCTGGGGTTGCAGGCTAAAGCGCTGGGTAATGAGGTCAAACACCACAAAGTCGTTGCCTAGACCGTGCATTTTGGTAAAGCGTAACAGCATGAATGTTTTCTCCTGCGCCCGCCGCCGGCGCGTATTGTGACGTTGGTTATACTGCCAAGCCCTAGGGCAGCATGGCCTCGCCTCTAATCAGATCGGCGAATGTTTCGCGTTCTCGGATGAGGTGACATTCGCTGTCGTCGACCATCACCTCCGCTGCCCGGGTGCGACTATTGTAGTTGGAACTCATCACAAAGCCATAGGCGCCACTGGAGGCAACCGATAATAAGTCACCGGCTTCCAGTGCCATCGCGCGGTCTTTGCCGAGAAAATCTCCGGTCTCACAGACCGGACCGACAATATCCCACTGTTTTGTCACAGCGTTGTCTCGGGGCTGCACGGGTTCGATATTGAGCCAGGCCTGGTACAGCGCCGGTCTGATCATATCGTTCATGGCGGCATCGATAAGGGCAAAATTCTTATGTGGACCGGGCTTTAAATACTCCACCCGGGTCAGTAATACCCCGGCGTTGGCGCAGATTGAGCGCCCTGGCTCAAAGGCCAGCGTTAAGTGCCGGTTGCCGAGGCGTTGGATCACCTGGGCCACGTATTCGCCGGGACTGGGGGGGGTCTCATCCTTATAGCGCACGCCCAGACCACCGCCTAAATCCAGGTGGGTGATTTCAATGCCCTGCTCCGCAAGTTGGTCTACTAGTGCCAGCACCCGATCCAGGGCGTCGAGAAAGGGCTGGGTCTCGGTCAGCTGTGAGCCGATATGGCAGTCGATACCGATCACCTGGATATGGCTTAATTGCGCCGCCCGCTGGTAGGTGTCCGGGGCCTGCTCGATATCGATGCCAAATTTGTTGTCTTTTAAACCGGTGGAAATATAGGGGTGGGTATTGGCGTCCACATCGGGATTGACCCGCAGTGATACCGGCGCGATCACGTCCATGTCCGCCGCCACCTGTTGCAGAGTTTCCAGTTCCGCGGCCGATTCCAGGTTAAAGCAGTGAATGCCAACCTCCAGCGCCCGGCGCATCTCGGCAGGCGTTTTTGCCACCCCAGAAAAGATTATTTTATCCGGCTGGCCACCGGCCATTAACACCCGCTCCAGTTCGCCCTGGGAGACAATGTCAAAGCCCGCACCGAGTTTGGCCAATACGTTGAGTACGGCAATATTGGAGTTGGCTTTGACCGCAAAGCAAATCAGGTGTTCGCGATCGGCCAGCGCCCGCTGATAGGACAGAAATTGTTGCTCCAGGTAGGCCCGGGAATAAACATAGGTCGGGGTGCCGTGGCGAGCGGCAATATCGGCCAGGGCAACGTTTTCGGCGTACAACTGGCCGTCGCGATAGTCAAAGGCTTGCATGGGTTACAACCTGATAAGAGTAGTGGCTAGGCCGCTAGCGTTGATTTAAAGTATTGCCGCTGTCTGCGGGGGGCGCCTGAGGCATTACCAGCGGGCCCTTTTGGCCGCAGCCGACAGCGCTGATGACCAAGACCATGACTGTGCTGATAGCGAATAAACGCATGTGAGAGCCCCTGCTAAATTGAACGCGATTATACCGGGGCAACAGCAAGGATGAAAGCGCCTACATTAGCGCGCTTGTATCGCGCTGTTGAGTTGCCGCTCTAGGCGTTGTTTGTAGTGCAGGTACTGTGTGGTTTGACTGGGTTTGCCGGTATCGATGTCGAGGCAGCGACTCAAATCGAGGTCGGTGATATAACAGGGGTAGTGGCCGCCACCACGCCGCTGCTCGAGAATAGAGGCGGCGGCGGCGGCGTAAATACCGCTGCCCAACTCGGCGGCGTAAAATTCTCGCTGTTCACAGTAGATATCAAAGACCACATTTTGTGACTGGTCCAAGGTGGCCACCGCCTGTACATTGAAGAAGTGTGCGGGATTAATCGTGTCGGCTAACCTATGGCGACGGATGATTTTTCTTCCCCGCAGTTCAAGTACCTCAAAGTACAGCACGTCCCGCAGTGGCTCAGCGGGGGTAAAGTGTGTGGATTCGCTGTTTTGGCGAAACAGTGTGGCGCCCAAAAACTGATTCAAGGAATTGAGTAGCTTGTCTAACTCCGCGACTTCGCTACTATAGCTGAACAAAGAGCCCATCTCATCGAATACATAGACATCGGTGCCAGGGCCCCGCCGCTGGAAGTAAACCTGCAGCTGTTCGTTTTTGTCGTGTTCGCTGATGGCGCGCAAAGTGGAGTCCTTGCCGCAGTACCGATCTAGCACAATGGGACTGTAATTGTCCTGGGGGGCACTCAAGTAATGAAGTAAGTCCTTACTACTGCTGCAGTGCTGCCAGCATGGCCGCTTATCTTGAAATTGCAGCACCTGGTACTGGCCCTGAATCTCAATAACATAACGAGCGGGTGTTACGGCCCCCTGGTAGAAACAAGCATTGACGTCGCTAAATAATTGTTCGACTCGACCGGCGATAGCCTGGGCCCGAGTCGGGCAAAAACAGTGAATGTTGATTTGTGGCAGCTGCCTTCCAGGACCCGGCGGCTGCAGTTGCAGGTAGTCACGCAGACACAACAGCAGCGCCTGTTCGCCGCGATAACTGCGCGTGCTGATTTCCCCCCAGCTGTTCACCTGGGCCTGCTCAAGATTGAGTACCAGGTTTTCCCGCAGGCCGCTAAAAGCCAGGCTGTCGGTTTGTGCGCTGATCAGTTCGATACCCTGACTGCGTTTGTGGGCGAGCGGGTCGACGCCAACATTGATAAACAATTGTAACAACAGCGGCCGCATTGGGCTGTTAAAGCGCAGCTGTTGCTCATCACTGTGCTCGCTGTATTGGCTGGCCACCGGTAGCGCAGCACGCAGGCATTGCAGCATATTGATCAGTTCGTATTGACGAACTCCGTGTTCGCCCTCGATCACACCGACCCGGGTGTTAGTGTCACACAGGCCGTTAAAATGACACCAAGACAATAGCGTTGTTAGCTGGTCGGCGCGTTTCAATATATGTTTGCCGCTCAGGTTGTCACCGCGCTCGTTGCTACTGATAGCACCGCTACTGACAGCCCACTGTAGGGTTTGTTGCTCGCCCTGCGCTAGCTGAAAAAAGGTCAGATGTTCTTCACTTAAATCGGGGGCGATACCGGGGTTAATCCACTCGACTTTTTCCGCCTTGCGCTCGAAGGCGGCATACAGTTTGCGTCCCAGCAGCGTCACTTCATGGGAGTCGATTAGCGCCGTGCTTTGGCTACGACGGGCAAATGCCAATACAAAGCGATAGCTGTTAGTCAGTTCGCCAACCAGTGTTTTTTGTTCCTCCACCACCCGCTCCACTTTCCAGCTACTGCGTGTGTCCAGATTGTGAAGCTGTTGTGGCTGCCACTGCCACTGGTTGACTAAGGTCTCGATCAGCTGATATTGCCAGGGCTTGATACGGCTGAGCTTGGCCCGGGATAAGGGTTGTCCCACTTTGAAGTAGAAACAGCGGCGCACCAGTTCCAAGCGATTTAGCTCGCCGCGGCCCACCAGGTATTGCTCCAGTCGGCGGTAGACCATCACATAGGGGTCTAGTTCGTCGAGCTCTAGCTGGTTGTCATAAATAGCTTTTTTTAGGGTAGTGCTCAAGGGCTCCACTGCGGGGTACTCAGCGGCGTAAACCTCGGTCAGTAGAATTTTCAAGACTGATTTATAAGGCGAGGCGATGGCCTTATACAATTGCCATACCCCGGCACCGATAAATTCACCGGCGGGAATATGGCTAACACCGCCAAAGTCGATGGAGTCACTGGGCTTAATAAACCGCTTCTCACGCAGGGTATTGGCGTAGTAGTCGTGATCTTCCTCTGGCGGTACCAACCACCAGATTGGAATTTTGCCCGCCAGCAGTAAGCTGGTACGGTAGAATTCGTCCAATAACAAGATGTGTTGTGCGCTGCCACAGTCCTCGGTACTTAGCGATTCCCGCTCGCCGCGGCGAAATTTCTCACCCTCCATTAGGAAAAAGTGTACTTCCAGCTGGCGATTCATTGCCCAGCGGCTAATATCATCACATTTTTGCAACAGCAATTGGCTATCGGCCGCGCTCAACTGGTCCCGGTGGCACAGCCAGATATCCAGGTCCGAGCTGTTTGACTGCGCTACCGTGCCGCTGGAGCCCATTAAAAATAAGCCCTCAATCATGGCCTTGGCACTGGCCTGACGGTGGTAGGAAAAGCTGCGTGCAAGTCCCTGTGCCCGTCGAATTTCAGCTTTGCTGGGTTCGTAATGTGCCACCCCACAGGGGGTTTGGGCACTGACATAGCCGGGTAAAATTGGGTGGTTAACGTGAAACAGCAGCGGCAGCAAGTCCAGTATGGTTTGTTGGCGGCCGTTTAGCGCCGATCGGGCGCGAGCCAGTCGGCCGTTGTTGACCTGCTCAAAGCGCTTGCGAATGACATTTAATTTTTTGCGATCTACGCCCTGATCGATCGACGAGGCGCTGGCGCTATCGCTGTCGGGGCCTGCTATGGGGGTGGAAGTTGAGGACATGCTAGCCATTATAGGTGGGATTACGAAAATTTGATGCCAATAATACGAGCGCCGACACAATGCCGAAGTGAGCTGAGGTAAGCGGTGATTAAAAGCCGGCCCTTACTGTTGTTGAAAGAGCACAATAGTGGACCTATTTTGCACGCTTCGGTTACACTAAAGCATACTTATTTTGTGGAGATAACAACATGATAGATCTGACTCGCGAAGGCAATGTCTTCGTTTTGACTATGAACGACGGCGAGAATCGCTGGAATACCCAGTTTGTTAGAGCGATGGCGGCGGCCCTGGATGAAGTCGAGGCGTCTACCGGTGCAGCGGCGTTGCTGACCACCTCCGCCAGTGAAAAATTTTACTCCAATGGCCTAGACTTGGAGTGGCGAGCCGGAACCGGTGAGCACCGCGGTGGTGACCGTGCGGTCTTCGGCGATGAGTTTATGACGCTAATGGGTAGGATTATCACCTTCCCCATGCCGACCGTGGCGGCGGTCAATGGCCACGCCTTCGGTGCGGGGTTTATGAATGCCCTGTGCCACGATGTGCGTCTAATGCGCAGTGATCGCGGATTTATTTGTGCCAACGAAGTGGAGTTGGGTATGGTTATCCCCGACCCAGAATTGGCACTTTTCCGGCACAAGTTGCCAATGAACACATTTTTTGAAACCGTGCAGTTGGCGAGACGCTGGAGTGGCCCGGAGGCACTTGAAGCCGGAATTGTACAACGCATAGCCCCGCTAGAAGAGCTGCGGGCTGCCGCCTTGGTCCGGGCCGAAGAGCTGTCGCGGCTGGGAGCCAACCGCGAGGTTTACGGTAAAATGAAGGAACATTTGTACGGTGAAAATGCCGCCATTAACGGAGTGCACGGACCCGCGTATATGTTGCGCAATGGAGCCCAGTTTCACTAGCGTTACGGTCTTATCGTTTGTCTGACCAGCTGTCAGACAAACGATAAAGTCTTACAAGGCAGTATTATCGAATAGTAATAAGTAAACCGATTAAGGACTAAAACCGATGAAAGACGAAACCCTAGCGATTCACCATGGCTACACGACTGACAGTACCACCCACTCGGTAGCGGTGCCGATTTACCAGACCGTGGCTTTCGAATTTGATAATGCCCAGCATGGCGCCGACCTGTTCAACCTAGCGGTGCCGGGAAACATTTACAGCCGCATCATGAACCCTACCAACGATGTGTTGGAGCAGCGTTTGGCTGCCCTGGAAGGGGGTGTTGGTGCGCTATGTGTCGCCAGCGGCAGCGCCGCTATTAACTACGCGATTTTGACCCTGGCCGAGTCCGGCGACAATATTGTCTCCACTCCCCAGCTATATGGCGGCACCTATACCTTGTTTGCCCATATGTTACCGAAAATGGGCATCGAAGTGCGCTTCGCCGAAAATGACAGCGCCGAGGCCATCGCTGCCCTGATCGACGACAATACCAAGGCCGTTTTTTGTGAAACCATTGGCAACCCCGCTGGCAACGTGGTCGACCTGGCCGCTATTGCCAATGCTGCCCACGCCAAAGGGGTACCTGTTATTGCCGACAATACCGTCGCCACCCCGGTACTGTGCAAGCCCTTTAGCCACGGTGTCGATATTGTG
>Ga0209395_1001261_pt1 | contig 35942 bp, 29 predicted proteins | sample GOMGulsemesocosm_3_FD_184635 | JGI IMG/M metagenome (GOLD analysis project Ga0209395, IMG submission 184635) | Methane-oxidizing microbial communities from mesocosms in the Gulf of Mexico - GOM9D Gulf of Mexico (SPAdes) (version 2) | ecosystem: Environmental > Aquatic > Marine > Cold seeps...
CGCGGAATAGCAAAAGCATCGATCCAGCCTAAGGCACCTGATGCCGGCGCAACAAAGTTGATCGCTTTATTGTCGCTATTGAGTTGCCAGCCGCCTGCGTCCCATGCCATGGCCGCGACTGCTTCTTCACTGCGCATTAGGTTCTTCATTGCATCACCGCCAGACCAGTACGCTTTGACATTACTTTTACAGCTGATTAAACGCTCACCCACTTTATTCATTATTTGACTATATTTAGCCGAATCATCGTAAGCAGCAAAGGGATCCATGCCCATCGCAAAAGCAAAACCTATCAAAGTAGGGCGCTTGAGGCGATAAGTGACCTTGCCTTTATACTGCTCATTACATAAATCGGTATAGTCTTTTACACCACTGGCCTTATCGCTATTTACAATTAAACCAGAGGTGCCCCAGACATGCGGTACGCCATAGGATTTACCTTGATACATCGACGACTTTTTAGTCGCGTCTAACATGCTAGCAATAATATATTTGTTGTCGATTTTTGAAAAATCGATTGGTTTATAAATATTGAACTCGGCATGGGCGCTTGCTATTCGATCTTGACTTGGCTGAACCAGATCAAAACCACCACCACGGGTAGCAGATAGCTTAGCAATCATGTCTTCATTGTTTGATTTGGTAACTTCGACATCAATACCCGTGGCTGCTTTAAATATATCAACCACTTCTTTAGGTGCATAACCACCCCAAGTAAGTAAACGTAAGGTTTCGGCATTGACCACTTGGGGTGTCAGGCACAGGCTAATGCCGGCCATCGTCAGTGAGCTAATTTTAAAAATATTCATTGTTATCTCCGTAATTAAGCTAAAAGGCATAAAGCCAGGATCAGTATCTTATGGATTAGTGACAATAATATTACAGTCAGAAATGTGAACTACAGATTAGCCACTTTACCAATACGACGGCGGTAAAAATGACTAAATCAATAATAAATAATTCAAATTCATTCTAGATTGGTTAGTTTACAAACACAATAAACACTTTGATTTGTGAGTATTTTGGTTCTTTCGTGCTAGTATTTTTAGTTGAAGTTGAAATAGCATGATATAAAAATTTATCATTCGAGCAAAACTAGAAATTAGCGGCCAACAAGGAACGCGTTGGCTTAGGTCCGAATTTACGAGATATGGAAATGCTATGGACGAAATAAAAATATTAGTGGTAGATGACTCACCCTCGATGCGGCAATTGTTAAGCAGCAGCATCACTCAAATGGGCTATCAAAACGTGATGACGCTTTGTGATGGCGCTAAAGCGGTCAAAATATTTGAATCGCAAAAAATAGATCTCGTTTTTCTTGAACTCGATATGCCGGGCCTTAGTGGCATGGACACCTTAAAAAAAATCAAGCAACTGTGTGAAACCACTTACGTTGTTATTATTAGCAGTGCTAGCACCGCAGACAATGTTAGGCAGGCATTTACCCTTGGCGCCAGTGGCTTTATTGTTAAGCCTTTCAACTTACACATGATAGAAGACGCTTTAGCCCAATTTGAGAAGCATTGTGCCAGCTCGCAAGAAGAACAAATTGCCCGTCAAGACCGACTACGTGCGGCAATGACTTAAAAAATACGGTCACAAGAAAATTGGATTGACTGGGCACTGATGACCGTTAAATGTTGCTGGTGCTAAAGCTAGCTATCGTCCAGAAACAGACATCCTTGTCTGTATTTGGAGACATTACCGTAAAACGTGGTTTTACTTCGCTTTCATTTTCAACAAGTTGAAAATATTGGCACATCCCTGTACCACATAGCCAGTGTCCTGCTTCGCCGTTTCTAGATGGACACTAGCTATTGTAGTCCCATGATATATTCGAGACAATTTTACAACTATCACACTTAAAATCGATCACCTGGTGCAGTGGCTCTGGCAAAGCCCAATCACCATCGCAACCCGGGCATCGGCGACTGCGTTCGCTGGCTTTGTCTTTACCACCCACTCGATACAAATAATAGTAAGTTGAAATACCACTAAGTTGTGCAATCTTGTCGCGTAATGCCAAACCTCGTTGCGCCAAAGAGCTGGTTAATTCGCTGATTTCGGCTAAAGCAGCAAACTCGGCACTGCGTCCATTCATTTGCAATTGGTCACAAGCTTGCCAGTCTTGCTGCCAGTTAATCAACTGTTTATAACAGCCATTAGCCAAGGCCGGTTGGCGATATAGTGGGATCGGTGAAAAATGGTCACCGCATCGTAACGGCGAGCATGTTTGAACATAACTGGTGTACAAAACTTGCCACTGCGGTTGGTGCTGTGGATCGGTGGTATCACAGTGAATATCTTGGCCTAAAATAGTTATTTTTGGCTGCAAGATCCCCGCTTTATTTAAATCAGAAATCGCATTTTTTACTGCTTGATTGTGGTTGCTATAGGCAAGCGAGTCTTCTTCATGACATAAGATCTGAGTAACGAAAGAGCCTTCTTTAAGCAAGGTGGGAAACTCTTGACCTATGATTTGTCCATTGTATTTCAGCTCGGTGATTACGCCTGAAATGGCGCGTTCAGCGGCGGTCATTGTGGTGTCTTCAAAGCACTCAAATTCTAGTTTAGCTATTATCACTGTGAGTTTAATCCTAACTGGGTTGTAATGTCATTAAGTTGTTGCTGCAGCTGCGTTACTTGATCTTGTAATTGATCAACCTTGGCATTTAATACCGAAATTTCATTGGGCGTCGCTTGGCTGCTTTTAGGTGTTGATTGCGAACTATCATCGACTAAGGCACTAATTTGAGCAGGCGTTAATGATTCAACTTTGTGTAAAGTCCTAAGTAATATCGGCATCGCTACATGACTCGTTAGTTTTGCTCTAACTAGCGCTACAGTTGGTTTTTTGCCGTTTTGTATCAATTGATTAACAATCGCTATAATTTGATGTTCCATTGAGTTGGCTCTACTTTTTATCTCAGGTGCTCATTTTAACATTGTTTAGTGTTTATATGGCGACAAATTGTGCGAAAAGATCATGAATTTAGTCTTAGATCAGCATGGTCAAAACGTTGATTATTTGACCGTTAATAAATATAAAATACACATAAAACGAGGATTTATAAAACCGTTATATTTCAATGTGTTATATTTACTGGATATTGAGAGAACAGCCGTTTTAAACTTACGTATGCTATTTTGTTGTTTTTTAACCAGTTAAACGCCTTAGTGCTAGATACATGCTCAATTTGGGTTTTTCTTATTAGACTAAAGTCAAACTCACTTAAGAAATGCTATGTATTTAGCCATTTAATGCTAAAAAGCCTTGCTAGGACTTAATTAGAATGGTTACTATCAGGTTTCAGCTGTTTTGGTCTGGTTAGACAATTTATGATTGGCAGTGTTAATCATAATTTCAGCTCACTTTTTTTTGAATAGCAATAGTATTAATTTGGAGTTCACCATGGAAATGATTTCTGGTGCGGAAATGGTTATCCGCTCCTTACAAGATCAGGGAATTGATCGAATTTACGGTTACCCCGGCGGTTCAGTTTTAGACCTGTATGATGCATTATTTCAGCAATCATCAATTGAGCATGTTCTGGTTCGTCACGAACAAGCTGCAGTCCATATGGCTGACGGCTATGCCCGCGCAACCGGTGAAGTCGGTACTGTGCTGGTTACTTCTGGACCGGGCGCAACCAATTGTATTACTGGTATTGCAACAGCGTACATGGATTCGATCCCAATGGTGATTATTTCGGGTCAAGTTCCGACTCAAAATATCGGCGAAGATGCGTTCCAAGAAACGGATATGGTCGGAGTATCACGCCCAATCGTAAAACACAGTTTTTTGGTCAAAAAGACTGAAGATATTGCGTTAACGATCAAAAAAGCTTACTACATTGCTGCGTCTGGGCGTCCGGGACCTGTGGTCGTTGACTTACCAAAAGATATTATTAATCCAGCGCTAAAGTACCCTTACCATTATCCTGAATCGGTCAGTTTACGTTCATACAATCCGACTGAAAATGGCCACAAACGTCAAATACGTAAAGCAGTTTCAGCCTTGATTGGCGCTAAAAGACCGATTGTTTATGCGGGTGGCGGTGCTGTGGCGGGTAATACCCCTGAGCTGTTAAAAACGCTTATTCAGCAACTTGGTCTTCCGGTAACCAATACCTTAATGGGACTGGGCGTTTATCCGGCAACTGATAAGCAGTTTGTTGGTATGCTTGGCATGCATGGTACGTTCGAAGCGAATAATTCAATGCACCACAGTGATGTTATTTTTGCAGTTGGGGTACGTTTTGATGATCGTACCACCAATAACCTTGAAAAATATTGTCCGCAAGCTTTGATTATTCATATTGATATTGACCCGACGTCGATCTCAAAAACGGTGCATGCTGATATTCCGATTGTTGGTTACTCTGAAAATGTCATTACCGATATGTTGCAGATGATTAACGATGATGAACTGGTGCTTGATCAAGCAGCGCTAGAGCAGTGGTGGCAGCAAATTGAACAATGGCGTTCGCGTGAATGTCTTGAGTTTGAAACCAATGATCAGTCATTAAAACCCCAACAAGTGGTGCGCGCGATGTATCACGCCACGGCTGGTGACGCCTATGTGTGTTCTGACGTTGGTCAGCACCAAATGTTTGCGGCGTTGTATTACCCGTTTGACAAGCCGCGCCGCTGGATCAACTCTGGCGGTTTAGGCACCATGGGCTTTGGTTTGCCAGCAGCGATGGGCGTGCAAATGGCCCATCCTGATGCCACGGTTATTTGTATTACAGGTGATGGCAGTATTCAAATGAATATTCAAGAATTGTCGACCTGTTTACAATATGATTTGCCGATTAAAGTTATTATTTTAAATAATCGCTCTTTAGGTATGGTTAAGCAATGGCAAGACATGGTTTATAAAGGCCGCCACTCCCATTCTTATTGGGACTCGGTGCCAGACTTTGTTAAATTGGCCGAAGCTTATGGTCACATTGGCATTAAAGTAGACAAACCTGACGAATTGGAAGGGGCACTTGAACGTTGCTTCGCGCTAAAAGACCGCTTAGTCGTGATGGATATTTCAGTTGACGAAGCAGAGCATGTTTACCCAATGTTAGTAAAGTATGGGGCAATGAATGAAATGTACCTTAGCAAAACGGAGCGTTCATAATGTCTAAAACTGTTATATCGCTACTGATCGAAAACGAAGCGGGTGCAACGTCAAGAATTGTTGGGTTGTTTTCACAGCGTGGCTACAATATCGAATCGTTAGCGGTGTCGGTAACTCATGATCCATCATTGTCTCGGATGACGCTAGTGACTAGCGGTGATTCACGGGTAATTGAGCAAATCTTGAAGCAATTAAACAAGCTGATTGATGTGCTTAAAGTGTCAGATCTAACCGATGGTGAGCACATTGAGCAAGAAATGTCGCTGGTTAAAGTGGCGGCTGTTGGTGCGAAACGTGATGAAGTTTTACGTTTGGTCGATATCTTTGATGGTAAGATTATTGATGTTACACCGCGGATCTACACGGTACGATTGATTGGTGAAAGCTCTAAACTTGACGCTTTTGTTAAGCAAATATCTCAAACCAGTGAAATCATTGAAGTGGTACGTTCTGGTGTTTTAGGTATTGCACGCGGCGAACGCGCCCTAAAACTATAATTATTATACTACAAGCCTTACCCTATAAATCTTAGTTTGTGGTCTTAGTTTTTAGTCTTAGTCGTAGTTTTAAATAAAAAAAGCACTGATTTATTCAGTGCTTTTTTATGTCTAAAACGCGATCAATCAAGTCGCGCTAGTTTTAGTCGTTAAATCAATTATCCGGTACTCAGGTTACTTACTGTTTTGCTGCCAGATCCCTGGGGCAATTTTTCCGTTTAACTCTGGGAATTTTTTCGGATCAAATACCGGCTCTACCCCCGCTTTTCTTTGCTGCTGATAATCTTTAATCACCTTAATTGCCAGGTTCGAAAGTAACAGCAATGCTACTAAGTTCACCAGTGCCATTAAGCCCATTGACGCATCAGCCAAATTCCATACAATGTCTATTTTGGCGACAGCGCCAAACATTACCATCGCGACAACTGCTAATCGAAACAGTGGTAATACTCGGTTATTGTTGTTGCTTAAAAACAATACATTGGTTTCAGCATACGAATAGTTGGCAATGATCGAGGTAAAACAAAACAAGATAATAGAGCCAGCAATAAACGCACCACCCCAATCACCAACATGAGAATTTAATGCCGCAATCGTTAGACCAATACCATCACTTTGACTTTGGGTATCACCCGCAAGCAAAATAATAGCGGCGGTGGCAGTACAAATCACTATTGTATCGACAAAAACACCAAACATTTGGATAAAGCCTTGTGACGCCGGATGGTTAGGGTTAGGCGTGGCACTAGCGGCAACATTGGCTGCACTACCCATACCAGCTTCATTAGAAAACAGACCACGGGCGATACCTGCTTTCATCGCTTGAGCTATCGCATAAGCAACACCACCACTGGCAGCTTCTTGCCAACCAAAGGCACTGTTAATAATTAGCATGAATACCGCAGGTACTTTTTCGATATTAATCGCGACCACATAAATAGCAATAACCAAATAGGCTAGTGCCATTATAGGAACAATTATTTCTGAAACTCGTGCAACTTTTTTCAGGCCACCCATAATAACCAAACCACTAAGCACGGCTAATACTAGGCCGACTTTGGTTGGATCAAAGTCAAACACAGTTACCATCGCGGCTGAAATAGTGTTGGCTTGCACGGCGTTAAAGACCAGACCAAAGGCAATGATTAAAAATACCGCAAACAGGGCACCCATCCACTTTTGGCTAAGCCCTTGAGTCATGTAATATGAAGGACCGCCACGAAGCTGACCTTCTTTATCTCGCACTTTAAATACTTGCGCCAGTGTCGATTCGATCATCGAGGTCGACATACCTAAAAAAGCAATCAGCCACATCCAGAATATTGCGCCTGGACCACCTGTTGTTATAGCAACGGCGACACCGGCCATATTACCCGCACCGACACGCGCTGCCATGCTAGTACAAAATACTTGGAACGATGATAAACCGCCATCACGAGAACCACCTTGACGACTAATTCGCATAAGGTGGGTGGCATGGCCAAAATAGGTGATTTGGATAAAACCTAAGCGCAGGGTGAAAAATATCCCGGCGCCGACTAGACCGTAAATTAAAACGGTTTCCCATAAAAGACTATTAATAAAATTAACAATTGTTTCTAACATAAATACCTGCTGTGTTGTTCGCGGGGAAAATTTCGCGAAACTTAGCATGTTTAATTAAGGTTGAATATGACTATTTGCGAGCCACTGACAGGACGCACAATTATCGCTCGCAGTTGTTGTAATGGTAAGGATTTGGTTGCCACGTAGTTAACTTAGCTTGTTGCTAATGTTAATTATATTGTTTGTTTTGTGTCGGTATTAATACCAATTTTGATAATTAACTGAGCATTGTTAACGGTTAAAACAAATGATAACCGCGTTATTTCCAATCCCTAGGGAAAGTCTCTGTAGACTGACTACAGACGTAAATAAATGCCTTGTTCTCATCCGTTTTCCCTCGTAAATAAATTGGCCACTAATTTAACGGAATTGGTATAACATCGGAAATGAAAGGGGATTTTGTTGTAATCAATAAAAAAGCCACGGCATGAACCGTGGCTTTTTGGTCACTTAAGTTAAGTGACACATCGTTTTCAATCCAACTTTATTAAGCTGAGAAGACGCCTTTTAGCATATAGAAAATGCCAATTGATAATACGGCACCTGCTGGCAAGGTAACAACCCAAGAAATAACAATGTTACGGATAACACCCATATTTAATGCTGCAATACCACGCGCCATACCTACACCCAGCACGGCACCAACTAAGGTTTGAGTCGTTGATATAGGCAAACCAGTAGACGAAGCTAGTACTACGGTAGTTGCAGCAGCTAATTCAGCAGCAAAACCACGGCTTGGCGTTAGGTGAGTGATGCCTTGACCGATAGTCGCCATAACGCGGCTACCAAAGATCGCAAGACCTAATACGATACCGATGCCACCCAGTGGTAAAATCCACCATACTAGTGCTGCTTGCTTGGTGATTTCACCACCGTTTTCAACAATTGAAACGACAGCAGCCAATGGACCAATCGCATTTGCTACATCGTTAGAACCGTGCGCAAACGCCATACAAGAAGCGGTGACAATCATTAGGATTGCAAAGACTTTCTCAACACTGGCATAGTGCATCTTTTTATCGGCTTGAGGATCTGCTTTTAATTGCTTAATCAGGAAAACCCCAATAAAGCCAACTGCGACAGCGATTGCACCTGCAATTAGCAAGGCTTCCGAGGTCGAGAAGTGAATGCCAATGTGCTTAAGGCCCTTTTTAATCGTCACCAATGACAGCATAAAACCAGACATTGCCATGTAAAATGGTACATAACGTTTGGCGTTAGCTAGCGGATCACTGGTATTGAAGATTAATTTTTGCGCGCTCATAAAGATTAAATAAGCAAAAATACCTGAGATAAGAGGGGTAACAACCCAACTTCCGACAATGCCACCAACTTTCGACCAGGTTACTGCGTCAGCATTTACACCAACCGCGGCAAAACCAACTATTGCACCGATAATTGAGTGGGTAGTAGATACAGGCCAACCAAGGTATGACGCTAATAACAACCAAATACCCGCAGCTAGTAACGAGGCAATCATGCCGTATACCAGTAATTCTGGGCTATCGACAAAATATGCTGAATCGATAATACCTTTACGAATGGTTGATGTTACTTCACCACCGGCTAAATATGCGCCAGCAAACTCGAAGACCATTGCGATAAGAATCGCTTGTTTAATTGTAAGCGCTTTAGAGCCTACAGAAGTACCCATGGCGTTAGCTACATCGTTTGCGCCAATACCCCAAGCCATAAATAGGCCGAATACGCCCGCCAGTAAAACCAGCTCGAAGCCGTACGTTGCAATGATTTCCATTGATAAAACCTTTTAACTATTATGAACGAGCTAACATTAGCTCTAATTTGTCGCCAACGCGTTCGGCCAAATCAGCTAGATCGCCAACCCATTCGATTACGTTATATAAAAAAACCACGTCCACTGGGTTTAGGTCTTGCTCAATTCCATGCAAAGAGTGACGTAATGATATTTGCATTACATCGGTACTATTTTCAATACTGTCTAATTCGATAACTAATTTATCGATAATTTGTAACTCGCGGCCCTGAAAGCCGGTTTCTAACAATTCATCAAGTTCGTCAATTGCTTTTACCGCACAGGCTGATGCGTCGAGGCAACGCAGTAAATATTCCATGAATTCCTGTTGAATAGGAGGTGGAATGACTAACTTACGTCCCAAAATTCGCCCTGAGATATCCTTAGCAATGTTGGCAATTTTGTCTTGTTCTGTAACCAAACCTAGAAGATCGGTACGATCTATTGGCATAAACAAACCTTTTGGCAAGTTCATCCGTAATTCACGTTTTAATTTATCGGCTGATTTTTCCATTTTAGATAATTCAGCACGGATCCCGGTCGCTTTATTCCAATCGTTGGCATAAGCGGCTTCAAAAAATGGCACTAAATGCGAAGCACATTGATGTACTTTGCAGATGTGCTCTTGAAGCGGTTTAATTGGTGATTTGGCAAATACTCCAAGTATCGAATTCATCGACATATCCTGACCTTTTTTATTGTGTATACTAGCGTATCAAATTAAAAATCGCGCGCATGTTAACTCAGTTTTAATGACAATAAAACCATTAGGGCTGATCTAACTGCTTAAACTGTGGTAAAAAACGATATAAACTAGTGTCGTGCGGTTAATATACCACTGTGACTCAATAGCGGTGACGATTATATTAAAGTTTTATGACTTTTTTATGACAAGACTAACTTTATTTAGGCTAAATATGGAAAACGAAATTGAGATTAAACTAATTGTCTCAAAAAATATAGAAGAATCATTTGATGAACTCTATAAAAATCAAGGAGTAAAGGTCGTGCCTCAAAACCACGATCTGTCGAACATCTATTTTGATACTGATGAAAAATTGCTGCGTCAATGGGATATGGGCCTTAGGATTAGGGTCAATGGCGGTCATATTGAGCAAACAATTAAGACCGCAGGACAAGTGATTGGTGGCTTGCACCAGCGGCCTGAATATAATATTGACCTTGATAGTACTTTTCCGAAACTGTCGTTGTTTCCAGCACTAATTTGGCCGGACGATTGCAAGCTACCTGAACTGCAGAATAAAATTAAGCCTTTGTTTTCAACTGACTTTTTGAGGAATAGTTCGATGTTGATTTATCCCGATGGCAGTATTGTTGATTTGGTTTATGACGTTGGCACTATTACCAGTGATGATAAAAATGTTGAAATTTGTGAAGTAGAACTCGAATTGGTCAAAGGCAAACCGCAGTTGTTATTTAACTTAGCTGACAAATTAGCCGAGTTAAATCCGCTGCGTTTTGGCACTGTTAGCAAAGCGGCCCGCGGTTATCAATTAGCCAACGGCAGTGTTAACTCAGTAAAAAAACTGACTATAGCACCAGTACTTGCTGATGATACGTTAGAGCAAGCCTATATTAAAACGGTTAGTCACGGTTTAGAGCACTGGCAATACCATGTTGAGTTGTTTATTGAATCAGGTGACTACTTAGCGATAAAGGAGCTAAGACAAGCACTGCAGTTAATTATTAAGGCCAATGAGTTATACCAAGATTATTTGGTTAATAGCCAATTAAAGTCATTAACTAAAGAGTTGTTTTGGTTGATGGAACAACTCGCGTTTATCGACCAATATACGTGGGTCAATCAATTACTTGCTGGCAATGGTCAAAAATTTAAAAAATTAGACAATCATAAACAGATATTTAGTTTATTGGAAAATCAACGTTATCAGTTTAGCGATGTTAATTCGTTAGAACAGTTATTTACGTCGACTCGTCATAGTCACTTAGTATCGCGTTTGATCCAGTGGTTATATTTCAAGCCATGGCGTTTAGACACGAGCGGGGAAACACTTGAGAAGTTTCAACGGATCAAACTTCGTCGTGTCGCAGGGTTATTTCTGGCTCAAGATTGGGAAGCGGTTCAGCAAACGTTGCCTTATGAAGCCACCTTAAGTTACCAAGACTATTTGGCTCAGCGCCAAAATCTGCAACATAATATGCAGGTCGGCATTTGTGTCGGCAATATATATGACGCCAGTGCCCGAGCAAACTTCAGAGCGCCGTGGCAAGATATTAGCGCTGGCATTGAGCAGTTATTGCAACTAGAGCCCATTTATCAGTTATTACGCGATGAGTTGATTGCCGATGAAGGTAATATAAAAGAATGGCTTAGTCGAAAGCAGCAGTCGCTGATAGGGGCAATGGAACTTTCACGTAAATCGGCGTTAAAATTAATGCCGTATTGGCAGTAAACATTCGACCTGTTCAGCAGCTGCACTAAGCCCTGGTCGTTGCTATTTTCACAGAAGAAGATAGTAATGACCTAATTTGTTAGTAAGCCTTAATAAAATCAATTGTTTGACCATCAAGTAATCGCTCGCTCTCAATCGTTAGGGTGTTTCCCTGTCCATTATCTATCACAAATAATTGCTCTTGGCCTGGTTGTAAGCCTGCTAAGGAGTTGGCAGATTTGACTCCACCTTGCGAAAAATAAGCTGGGTAGTAGATAGGGGCCGTGCCGATATTTGTGGCTGTAATGATGGCCTGATCGTCAGAGGTACTGACATGGCTCACCTTAAACTTATAGCCGGTATCTAAGCTAGCTTGTTTTATCACATCCATCGAATGATAGTTGGGTTGGTCGTTCCCAATGACATAACTAAGGTAAAACCGTTTGGCAACATCTTGATATGACTCGTTATAAGGGCCATTAGCGGCTAATACATTGCTTTGGTCATAAGAGGTAAAGTAGCTAAACTCTCCACCTGCTGGGGCGTACTGGTACCGTTGGCGATCAAAAAAGTCCCAGTTAGGCTCGTTATATTCTTGGTGATCTTGGTTCATCAGAGAATCATCAAACAAACCAAATGAAAGTTCACTAAGATTATTGTTCACCTGATAAAATGGAGAAATTTGTGGCCTTGCCGCATCAATAGAGATACTCCATTTTAAGTGCTCGAACTGATTGTCTAGCAGCGTGAGAAACTCGGTTTGAAAGGCTAGCGACGGAAATGTTTGATTTAATATTTCTGGTCCACCATCAATATGATATTCCCCCCACAGACCAAAACCAACTTGCAAAAACGCTAATCGATTGTCTTGGTCATAACGTTCGGCAAATTTTTCAAAAAACGCTAAGCTAAATGATTGTAATTGTGGGTGTGACCAATCGGGAAACCAAGTGAGTTGGCTTTCTACTATTGCTTGGGTTTCGACATAATCGGGCAGTTGCTTTATAAAGTTTGGCACCGCAGTCTCAAAACCAGGATAAGTAAAACGAAATCGTAAAATTGCTTGGTGGTTTCTTTGTGCAATAGCGCCAAGCATATTGTCGACGCTCGACCAATCGTATTGCCCCTGTGCTGTAACGACATCGCTAAACAGCATATAAGCAAACTCTAATGAAATTGCCTGTGACTCATTATGTTCACTGTCTTGCCAAAAAACAATGCCGGTCATTGGCTGAACGTTAACTATCTCGCTGACGCCTCCTTGGAGCTGTGCTTGACTGGTGGCTGCCTTGGGCGACTCTTGACTGCCGCCACAGCCTAACATCAGCACACAGCAACTTGAGATAAAGAGAGCATACCAAGCGCGTTTCGATAATTGAGTTATAGAGGTCATAGCTGGCTGTTATTTACTCGGTAAAATAAGGAGTTAATATGCTAGAGCAATTATTAAGACTGTTCAATGTATAACCGAAAGTTGACTAGTGAGTTTACCTTGCTCAGCGAGATTATTAGTATAGAGATATTAGTAGCTAGGTTTACTAGCGAGGTTTTCGCGCAGAGGTGTTAGTGCCGAGGTTTTAGTAGCGAGATGTTAGTAGCGAGATGTTAGTAGCGAGATGTTAGTGCCGAGGCATTAGCATTCAGCGGAGTTGCACTAAGTGATTTGGCGCGCCATGCTTAACCGCAGCGTGTAAGTGCAGTTAAGCATTTAATGGCTAAAAAATTATTTCTCAGTTGACTCCATTTGCTTAATCAACAGATCTAACTTTTTGTCCAAGCTTTGATTGTAAGCCAGAATTTGTGCGTTTTGCTGCCGAAGTTCACGATTTTTAATACTGGTATCGGCAAAACCAAAGATTCGTTCAGCAATGATTGCGCCAATAAAACCGACTAAGCCGACCCCGATATAAAACATCAGCGTTACAATCATTCTACCACCGAAGGAAATGGGGTAATGATCACCAAAACCTATGGTGCTAGCGCTCATTTGCAGGGTCCAAAATGCGTCAGCATAGTTGGTGATGTTGGCACCAACTATGCCTGTTTCAAAATGTAACAGCAGCACAGAAAACAACGAGATTACCAAGTATAAAGCACTGATACTTAACAGTGCTAAATAGCGCGATTTGTAATTACGCACGCCAAATTCATCAACTCGATAAAACCTTGCATTCATTACTCACTCTCCTGTGACGAATTTTTCTTGGCAAACGAAATAAGTTCATCAACCACAATTTTCTTTATCTCGAGCTGTTGCACAGGATCTAACTGATATTTTTGTGCAAGCAATTCATAATCTTGCTGACTTAGTGAAACAGTTAGGCGAGGGCGTTTAGGGCGTCTGGTACATGGCAGGCCTAAGATATGACGAATTTGATCCGACGGGCTAACCCCATCTTCTAACGCTTGACGGCGAATTTGATATTGGATCTTTTCATCCATATCAAAAGCAACCTGAATCGCTTTAATGGCTTTGTTCGCCCCTTGCCATTTTTGTGGCAAGGACGAAAGTTTGGTTGATTTTGATTTGGTCATAAGGTCTATTGTGATTTTGGCCAGTATTGTCGAATGTCCGAGATCGGGCGATAAAGACACAGTATGACATCTGTTTCGCCGCCTTGATAGACTTCCGCTTCAATCGCATAACGTTCGTCATCACTAACCGCGCCATATAACTCAAAAGAGTCACCTTGGTCACTGCCTTCGTATTGGCTAATTTGCTCGCTGCGGTAATCTTTTTGATGATAGAAACCAACCGTGGCAAAATCAGTTTGTCGATACAGTTGGCCGAGCCAGTTATTAAACTCTGGCAGTGTTTGCTTTAACTCAAGCCTAGCTTGGCCTGGTTCATCAAACAACTGACTAAACTGATCCAAGTCGAATAATTGCTCGACTTGGTCACGAGTGATTTTAATCGAAAAAACCAATCGCTCGTCATCATCTTTTTCGTATGACATAAAAATTAGCTGGTCATTGTTGCCACGCAACACCCATTCGCAATTTTTATTGTGTTCATACTCGTAGCAATTAACCTCGGTCACTTCAAGGGACTGGCCCTTGAGCTGACTGGGCAGGGCAAAACTGTCATCTAGGCAGATAATATCGCCAACCAGTAATTTGTTGGGATGATCTAGCTGCCGTTCAACCGACTTGTTTTGATCTGATTTGCCAAAAAGTTTGCTTAAAAAGCCCATGGCTTAGCCTTGTTTTGCTTTTAAACGTTCTAACACAGAATTAGCACTGGTTTGCTGCTCGCCAATGCCGGCTTGGGCTAGCTTGTCACGTAATGACTTATCGCTGCCTTCTGCTTCAAGCGCTTCAGCGGCTTGCATTTTATCATCAAAGTTCTGTTGCTTGGCTTTAATGCGTTCGAGTGACTCTTTAGCGCTTAGCAGTTTTGAATTGCTGCTACTAAAATTGGTGGTAATGGCCGCGGTTGCTTTCTGCACACTTTCAGTGGTTTTAACCATGCTCAGTTGGCGTTGGTAATCTGCTAGTTGGCGCTCAGTCGTTTTTACTAAGTGCTTTAAACGCTCAGCGCTAGCACTGTAGCTTTGGTTAGCTTGCAGTTGGTCATTAAGTTCAACCTCAAGCGTTGCTATTTTTTCTGCAACTTCAAGTGCTAAGCTTTCATTGCCTTGCGATAATGCTTGCGTAGCATAACCTTCATGTTCACTAACACTGCGTTTTACGCGGCTGACTTCGCGCTCGGCTTGCATTTGCTTGGCCATAATGTCGGTTAAATCGCGTTTTGCTTTGGTTAAGTGGTTTTCTGCATCACGAATTTCTTGGGCAAAAATTCGGGTTGAGTTTGAATCAACAATGGCTTCACCGACTTCGCTGGCGCCACCACGTAATGCACTAATAATCTTTCTAAATATACTCATGATAGTTCTCCATTAAATAAGGTAAGCGGCCATTTCATCAATAACTTCTAGTGAGTTATCGCTTAATACCGCAAGTTCGTGCTCGACATCTGATAAGGTCGAATTGACCGACAAGGCACCAAAAATAACGTATTTGTTATCAATTTTAGAAAATGAAGATAACGGCATCGGAATGTTCATCTCAACCATTGCTTCAAGCATTTCGCTGCGAGTTTGCTGGTTAACTTCTTCTTCGCCCCATAAATAGGCAATACATAAAATTTGGTCTTCGGTTACTGAAACAAAAATTGGTAATTCTTCACGGTTAACAATAGTGACTTGCAGTACATCGACTTCACCGGCGATTGGTAAGCAGTCAAAACTAAAACCAGTATGGCTATTGTCGGCCAGTTCATTTAAATAGTTTGCAATAGTGTGGATATTCATAATCTGTCCTTGTGACATAATATGTCTTGAGTAATAAACTTAATATCCTTGACATAATATGTCAAGGATTGTTTGGTAAATACTTAAATAATCTAGCGCTAATTAACCCCAGTGCAACCAGGTTAATTATCTTGATACCAGCTGTTATTGAGTCCTTGTTGCGACTCCCATGCTTGTTGATGGTAGCGATAAAGGGTAAAACTGCCAAGCCTATTCACCCTAATTTTATCGCGGTTACGATAAAAGTTATTTGAAAATTCAAAACTTGCTTGAATTAAGCCCGGAGTTAACCACTGCTCAAACGGTGCCATTGGTACTTGAGCCAAGCGTGCTCTGGCACCGATGCCTGTTGGGGTCGCGATGGTCCAGCCCCATTCGCCAAAACTAGGGACATTTTGATGATATTGTTCTACATTGGCCCAGCCGGCTGCTTTAACCGTATTGCCAATGCTTATAAAGGCGTTTTTGGCATGAAAAGGCGAGGTCGATTGCACGACTAACGCGCCATCGGCGCTCAGTAATTGCTTGAGCTTGTGATAAAATATTTGACTATAAAGTTTGTTTAAATCGGGATGCGAAGGATCGGGTAAATCGATAATAATAGAATCAAAGCTCACATTTTTACTGAGTAAATCATCAATCGCATTAAACGCATCGTTATAGATAATATTGACTCTGGCATCATTAAGCGCATTGCGGTTTAGCTTTAGCAGTGCGTCGGCAACCCTAGGGCTAACCACCGCTGCGGGTTGTTTAAATAACGCTATCACTGCTGGATCTAAATCTACCAAAGTCACCTGTTGTGGTTGCCATTTTAGTACTTCGCGCAGTGCTAGGCCGTCGCCACCGCCAATGATTAAGATATTATTTTGGCGGGCTGAGCTAGCAAGCGCGGGGTAGACCAAAAATTTATGGTAAATGTGTTCATCATTGGCTGAAAACTGCAGCCGACCGTTTAAATAAAGGCTATAACTGGGTGTTGCTTGGTTGTTGATATGACGCTCGGTTAACACGATTTGGGCAAAACGAGATTGTTGTTGGTAAACGACCTTATCAAGATAGAGTAAGTTATTGAGCTCTTTGCTCCATTGGCCGCCATAGCTAAAAATAATAACCACCAACACGCTGGTTAGGATGTGGCCGGCAAATAACAGGTTAGAGTAATTGATAAATTGACGATACCTAAGCCAGAATACAAACCCTGCCAGCAAGTTTACACTGGCGGTGATGCTGGCGCTTAAATTGATTTCAAGCGATAACATGACCGTGATCCAAATAGCAGCGCCGACGCCGGCGCCGATATAATCAGCGCCGTAGATTGTGCCGGTATTATGCACCAGATGCTGACGGTGAATTTGCTCGCGAACCCTAGCGATTAACGGAATTTCCATCCCGATAAAAAAGCCGAGCACGGCGCCGATAAAGTATGGGCTGTAATGCGCGAGATTATATAAGCTTTTAATGATCCCACCTTGCGGTAATGAGTCGGGCGGAATGTTAAAAGAGTCGGCAATAATTTGCGGCATCAATTGGATAAAAGCGATTGCGCCTGAAATCACTAAAATAGCGCTTGCGCCAATGATCGCGATAAATAGCTCAAGCCAGGCAAAGCCGGTAAAAGCACACGTTATTTTTCGGGCCATAAATGAGCCTGCGCCCATTGAAACAATCATAATGCCAATCATGGTATAGATTGCTGATTCAACCGCGCCAAGAACCCGCCCGGCATAATGGGACAGCAGATATTCGTAAATTAGGCCGCAACCAGCCAGCACTGCCATGATCGTGATAAGAATGATGTCATCGAGTAAATAAGCGCGTGACTTGGTCGATGTTTGCTTTTGTGTGGTTGGATTATTTTGCATCTATATTCGTGGTCAGTTTAGGGTCATAGGATTATAAAAATGTCGTTAAGTGCTTTGCTTTTGTTCGCTTAGCTCTGGTTAGCAAAGTAAGGCAAGGCACTTAACAGTCGATCGGTTTACACGCGCATTTATGCCATCAAGGCCATTAGGATTAAGGCAATCGCAATACTTAATACAAACTCTAGCGTGGCGACGCCGATATTATGTTGTAAATCGACCTCTTCGGTCAGGTTTATGCGTGCTAATACAATGCGTTTAACCAAAGGCACTAGCCCATAAAGTAATGCGACCATGATCGAGCCATAGGTTAACCAACCTAAGATGTTGGTGATATAAGCAGTTGGTTGATAGATTAAAAAGTTACTGGCAGCGGTTAACGCAAAACCGATCGCAATTAAGAAACCTGCATGGCGAATAGCCAGTGCAACTTGTCCTTCGATTAGCGCATTTTGAAAACACGCGCCTTGATTTCTTTTACGATAAGCGCGCTCACGTAATCGGGTGACAATAACCAACAGTCCTTGCGAAATGACAAAACCTGACAAAATTGCGATGAGCGTATTGAAATTTAACCCACTGGCCCAGACTAAATTGGCTCTGATGATAAGTGCGGTTGAAATTAAAGCGGCCGCATCAACAATCGCGACACTCATATTACCTTTTTCAATTTCGTCAATTTTATCCAGCCCTGGTAAGGCCCACTTATCATGAATTAAACGACCTGCTTTAATTAAGACTAAACCGACCACGCCATAAATGCTCATGCCGATGGCTTCGTCAATAAACGAGGTCGCAGACTCGCCGGTAATTGCGCCTGTTAGCACAATCGCTAACGCTAATAAACTGCCTGCTAGCGATACCCCAAAAGCGAAATTGTCTTTAGTGGATAGCTCATGAGTGGTGTCTACCCCGGCCCATAAGCCCGAAAAAAACCGCATCGCACATAATAAAATAATGGCGATGGTTAAATCGATCGCCAGAAACCCAGCCATCTCGGTATGTTGTGCTATCAATTGTTGTAATTGTTCCATCGTGATCCGTCCTATTATTTTGAGCGACTAACGCCACGTGACGTATTGCTACGACTATTTCTAAAGGTTGAGCTGTTTGAATAGCTGGAGCTTGCACGTTGCTTGCTAAATTTGCTTGAAGTGCTAAAACCTTTTCCTGCTGCGGTTTGCGCTCGAGAACTACTGCGCGATAGTCCGCTAGCGCCAGCGCGAGACTTACTATAAGGCGTGTTATAGCGTTGGCCGGTACTAAATTTCTTTTTGGTTTTATCCCAGGTCGCTTGTTGCTGTTTACGTTGTTTTGGCGAGCTATAACGATAACGGCCATAGTCGTTGTAATAACTATACCCACGATGGCGGCCCCAACGATCGTAGCCAATTCCGCCAGAGGTCAAATTAGAAAACATCGCATACATGCCATACCATTGCCAAAACGAGGTGCCGCTATTCCACGAACCATAGTTGGGATTGCCAACTAGCTGCGAACCGGCGCCAAAGTTTTGTGACTGATTAGCCATTTGCTCTTGTGCTTGGCTAATCGAATTAACCCGAGCGAGCGATCCTTGAGACAAATCGGCAATGACATTGAGCGGGTCACTTAACGCGTCGTTAAAGAGATTCGGGTCAAGTGCTTGATTAAGATTTTCAAGCTCTTCAAGTAACTGCGGTTGGTCAGTGAAATTAGCACTGTTATTACTGTCGTTTACGCGTTGGCGCAAGTTGTTATACAAGGGACCACTAGTGGTCGCATCTAACGCTAGCTGCTCTAATAAAGGGGCTAATGGTGGGCGTTGCTTGCTTAAAATCTTGGCATATTGGCCCAGTAACATCGCATTACGAATTTTACCTTGCTCGAGCTGCTGTTTGAGCACGGTTAATTTCGATTTGTTTTGTTGCTGTAACAATTCAATGTTGTCAGCCACGGGATCGCTACAGCCAACCCCAAGTGCTAACGTGAGCAGTAAAACTAAAATTCTTATTGGCTGTAGTGCCATAAAGACCTCGTCGGTGATATTGTTGTGTTTTGTTGTAACAGTTTTGACATATTATGTCCAATAAAGGGTGATTACATGAACCATGACGTTAAATTGGAAAATACATTTGGCTTGTCACAAGCATTATTTTCTTTGGCGTGTCAGCGTTATTATGAGTACAGCGAGCTAAATGATCAACTAGTTCAACAATTAACATCACCAGAACGCGAACTTTTATTGAAATTATTTGGTTTAAGTGATTTTTGTTTTACCCAGCTAACCCGTCACCCGCAGTGGCTTAATGATATTTTGTCGCAACAATTACTTTATAACGATCAACTAGACCACCATATGCCACAACGTTTAGCTGACTTAACGGCTCAGTGTGACAGTGAAATAGCGTTTGATGGCGCATTGCGTCAGTGTCGTAATTTTTATCAATTAATCATCGCTTGGCGCGATTTATGTCATTTAGGCAAAATTGAGCACTCACTGCGTCATATCTCGGCATTGGCACAATTGTTGATTATTGGCGCCCGTGATTGGCATTATCAATTTTTGGCTAAAACCTGGGGCGAGCCGGTTGATAACAAAGGCGTAAAGCAACCCTTACTTATTTTAGGCATGGGTAAACTCGGTGGTGGTGAATTAAACTTTTCGTCAGACATTGACCTTATTTTTACCTTCCCAGAACATGGCCAAACTATCGGTGGCCGTCGCAGTACCGAAAACCAACAGTTTTTCGTTAAATTGGCGCAAAAACTGATCAATGCTTTGGATAAATACAACTACGAAGGTTTTGTCTATCGCGTGGATATGCGATTGCGCCCGTTTGGTAATTCAGGGCCATTAGTGGTGAGTTTCAATGCACTGGAAGATTACTATCAATCGCAGGGACGTGAATGGGAACGTTATGCGATGGTCAAAGCGCGGGTATTAGGCGACGATGGTGCCTTTAGCACCGAATTGAGTGAGCTGTTACGACCTTTTGTTTTTCGTCGTTACATTGACTTTAGTGCGATTGAATCATTGCGCCAAATGAAGCTGATGATAACCCATGAAGTGCGCCGGCGCGGTTTGGTTGACAACATAAAACTGGGCGCTGGTGGCATTCGTGAAGTTGAGTTTATTGTTCAGGTTTTCCAAATGATCCGCGGTGGCCGTGAGCCCTCATTACGCTATCAATCTTTATTAACGACATTGGATAGTTTTGAACAGTTGGCTATTTTACCGCCGAAAGTTTGTGCTGACTTACGCAAAAGTTACCTTTATTTACGCCAAGTTGAGCATTATTTACAACAATTTGACGACAAACAAACCCAAACTTTGCCCGATAATGAATGCGATTGGCAGCGCTTAATTTACTTAATGGCTAATGACAGCCAAGCGCAATTTAGGGCTGAGCTTGAGCGCCACCACCGTTTTGTGATCAGTCAGTTTAATGCCGTTATTGGCGATGACAGTCACGACGAGGCCGACGACCAACACAATAAAGAGCTGGCTTTATTGCAATTGGTTTATGAATCGTCTGAGGACTTTGATGGTGAGTCGGTGTTGTTCGAGCTAAAATGCAGCTGTCCGCAGCAATTATTTAGCCAAATACAGCAAATGAAAGTCGAATTAGCCAAACGATCGATGGGGCCGCGTGGTCGTGAGATGTTGTCACGATTATTGCCTAAGCTGTTATTGGAAATTATAGAGCTTGCCAATGCCGATGTCTTGCTGGGACGACTCGGGATTTTACTCAATAAAATAGCGACCCGAACCGCTTACATTGAGCTGTTAGTAGAAAATCCGGGTGCTTTAAAACAGTTAATTAATTTGTGCGATGCCAGTGTCTGGATTAGTACGAAGTTGACCGAGTTTCCCATTTTGTTGGATGAATTACTCGATCCTAAATTGCTTTATAACCCGACGCCATTAGCAAATTACGGCGATGAATTACGCCAGTATTTAATGCGTATTCCGCCCGACGACATGGAGCAAATGATGGAGGGGGTGCGTCAATACAAACAAGCCCAGCAGCTGCGCATTGCCGCGGCCGATGTCACGGGTGCACTTTCGGTGATGAAAGTAAGTGATCACTTAACCTATTTGGCCCAAGCGATAGTGGAACAAACCATAGGCATGGCATGGGATCAATTAACACAGCGTTATGGCGAGCCGGTTCATGATGGCGATGAGCGTGGTTTTGCAGCGCTTGGCTATGGCAAGCTGGGTGGCATCGAGTTAGGTTATAGTTCTGACTTGGACATGGTATTTGTGCATTGCGCCACCCTGAATACGCAAACTAATGGTGATAAGCCGATTGCGAGCAGTCATTTTTACCTTAAGCTGGCCCAGCGGATATTGCATTTGTTTAATACCCGAACTAACTCAGGGGTATTGTACGAAGCGGATATGCGATTACGGCCGTCTGGTAACTCGGGGTTAATGGTCTCGCATATCGATACCTTTATTGATTACCAACAGCAAGACGCGTGGACCTGGGAGCATCAGGCACTGGTTCGGGCAAGAGCGGTTGCCGGCGATCCGTTCTTACAGCAGCGCTTTAATCAGGCGCGCCATGCCATTGTGAGTAAAACCCGCGACACGGTTGAACTGCAACAACAAGTGGCTAAAATGCGCGAAAAAATGCGCAGTCATCTTGGCTCTAAAGATCCGTTGCAGTTTGACCTTAAGCAAGACACCGGTGGTATCGCCGACATTGAATTTTTGGCCCAATATATTGTGCTCGGTTTCTCTGAGCGCTTTCCTAAGCTGGCTCTGAGTTCGGATAATGTTCGGGTTTTTGAGGCGGTGGCACAGTGTGGATTACTGCCAGAAGCAGTTGCGCAGCGATTAAATGATATTTATTGCAGTTATCGCAACAGAGGTCATCGCTTAGCGCTGCAACAATTGCCAAATACCGTCGCAGTGCCAGAGTTTGAAGCTGAGAGAGAATTTGTCACAACGCTGTGGCAGCAATGGTTACTTGATCCAATTAGCTAACGTTAACAGGAACGTCATGAACCTTAGAGTAAGGCAAGCACAAGAGGGAGACGAGAATCGTATCGCCGAAATACAGATTAACGCGTGGCAGCAGGCTTATGCGGGGATTATGGCGGACAATTATTTAGCTTCATTGGAGCTTGGCGAGATTAGTGAGCTGTGGCATCAATCTATCACGCAGTTCAGCCTCGGATCGTTAGCTGTAATTGAAAAAAATGGGATAATCGAAGGTTTTTCAGTTTTCGGGCCTGCGCGCGATAAAGAGTTGCAAGGTGGCATGGCGTCAGAGCTAGTAGCGATAAATATCTGTCCTAACTATTGGCGCTCTGGCATAGGGGGAAAGCTGCTTGATTATGTTATTAACGAGTTGGCTAGTCGTGGTTACGAATTTGTTTACCTTTGGGTGGCGACAGAAAATAAAAGCGCTAGGGCGTTTTATCAAGCCTATGGTTTTATTTGTGATAATTTCACTAAGATAAATGAGAGATTCTCAGGTATTGAAGAAACACGCTATGTTTTAAAATTAGTGACCAACAAGCCGCAGGAATTAGCGCCTAATTCCTGCGGGTGAATATGTGCTTAAGGTATTATCACATATTCGTTTGTTACCATAGCGCCAGCTGAACCTGAGTATGAACACCGCAGCAGAGTCGGTTAAAGTTAAAACCCGCAGTTAACTTTAGGTACTTGAGTCAGCACTTCGTTGCCGTATTTATTGGTGTTGGTTAAAAAACACTGATTGCCATTGAGTACGCGATAGGTGGTTGTGGCACTGTTCGCAATGACGATGCTGTTGCTGCTGCTGATAGTAGAATGCTGATTATAACGGCCATTATTATAAGACGGATTACTATAATAGTTTAATTTGTTGGCGGGGTAAGTGGTGTAAGTTTTGGTTACCCTGTGCTGGCTAGGTTGGGTAACTGCATCATGAATAATCGCGCCTAAAATAACCCCACCAATCACGCCGCCAATAATGTTGCTATTGCGGTGATGAGAGTGGCGCTTGTGTCGTATCGGGTTATTAATACGGTGCTTGTAATGATGACCATGTTGGTACTTATGATGATTGCCATGCTTATTATAGTTGTTGTGATTATTATGATGATTTTGACCAGCCATCGCTTGGGGCATCGCAATCAGAGTAAGGCTTAGCAGGGCCGATGTTAGTAAGGTGAATTTCATAATGAGACTCCGAAATAGCTTAAAATATGTAGCCAAGTGCCACTGAGCTATTTGTAGATTGTTCGATAGAGTCCATCATAGTGACTAGATACTGAATTGTAACTGAACCTAAAGGATGATGAGGCGCTATCGAGCAAGCCCCGTTAGCTTGCTCGATAGCGTCAGATAAAAGTGCTGTTTGATAACCGTACTACTGTTATTTAATTTTTAAACTATTCCATAAAAACTTGCCAACTGGGCCTAGCGTGCATTCGGCATTTCTAATCAATCTTACTTCACCCGACAAATTGGTTTCGGCGTCCGACAGGGAAATGAGATCTAAGCTACCATCGGCCAGTTCTTGACTAATTAACGGGCGTGGAATTAAAGCGGTGCCCAGCCCTGCTAGCAATAAGGCTTTAAGGGTATGGATGTCTTTGGTTTTTATTTGTTGTTTTGATGAACTCAATGACAGTCGGTCATTGTCAAAACTGAAACCCGTTTGAATTAAGTTAATTACTGGGTACTGATTAAGATCCGTTGTGGTCTTAATATCTGCTGACTTTGCCAGTTTTGGCGCAACCGCTAACACGATTTCAAATTCGGCTAAGGGCTGGGTAATAAAATCGGCAATGCCATGAAAAACATGAAACCACGCACTGATTGCGATATCGACTTCGTGATTTTTTATTTGTTCGAGCGCCGAAAATCGCGAGCCAGTAACAATTTGAAACTCGGTTAATGGAAACTGTTGCTGACATTCTAATAGCACATCAGTAATGGTGCTAATGGCAAAGACCGGATTATAGGCTATTTTTAAGATAGGTTCGTTGCCTTGGGCGAGTTGGTGACCTAAAGAGTCGAGCTGATCGGCGCCGAGTAAGATCTGTTGAGCATGGCGAAAAAAAATATCCCCTTGAGCGGTTAGTGATAAACGATATTGGCTGCGGTCAAGCAAGGTAATATTATATTGCTGTTCGAGTTTTTTGATCGCCATTGATAACGCGGGTTGCGTCTTGTGCAAGGCATTGGCAGCGGCTTTAAGACTACCTAATTCGACTATTTTTTGGAGTACTCTTAACTGCTCTAAGGTCATGTTTTAATCTAATGCGTCAATCTATATAAATTAACTTTATCATTATTTTAATTTTATATAAATTTTATTTTCATTGATAGCGGCGTAAACTAACGTTAATTGTGCGATAAATAAACCAGTGGCAATAAAAATGTTAAACAAATTCAATATAATAGTAAGAGTGACACTCTCGTTGGCTAGTTTGACTATGCTTGCATCATGTACACCAGAGGTTAGCCAAGACGTTATTGCTGCTATCCCGGTGGTTAAAATTGTTGATGTCAGTCGTAAAACATCGACTTTACACCAATTCCCGGCTGAAATAGAAGCAAACCAAGATTCACATTTGGCGTTTCGGGTCAGCGGTGAATTAAAACAATTTCTCGTTAAAGCCGGTAACCGAGTGACCAAAGGTCAGTTATTAGCTCAGTTAGACCCCACTGATTTTCAAATACAACTCAACGAACGCACAGCGCGTCATGGCTTAGCTAAAGCGCAGTTTGAGCGCGCTAAGCAATTATTGGCTAAAAGGTTAACCTCGCAAGCTGAGTTTGATCAAGCCAAAGCTAACTTGCTGGTGGCCCGCTCAACATTGCGTAGTGCCCAAACTGCCTTAGCGTACACCAGCTTGCGCGCGCCTTATGATGGTGTTGTCGCTAAGGTATATGCCGACAATTTACAAAATGTTCAGGCGCAGCAAGTCATTCTTAATATGCAAAACAGTGACAGTGTTGATGTCTCGATTCAGGTTTCTGAACATGTGATGGCCAATATTGACAAAAAGACTGAATATCAACCGACTATGACCTTTGACTTTGATCCCAAACGTAAACATATTTTAACCATTAAAGAGTGGGACGCCCAAGCCGATTTATTGACGCGTACTTATAAAGTGGTGTTTAACATGCCGATCCCTGCCGACGCCAATATATTGCCTGGCATGACTGGCACGGTCTGGGTCGAAATGGCTAAGGTGACTAAACTCGCTACTGCTACCGACAATAGAGTAGTGCCTGTTGCGGCGGTATTTTCGGCTGAAGATTTGCCGCTATCGGCGAATAAGCGTTTTGTGTGGCAGGTATTGCCTGATATGACCGTAACCCGAGTGGCGGTTGAAGTGGGGGAAATATCGGGTCAGGGCATTGAAATTATCAGTGGCTTGCAGGGCGATGAGAAAATTGTCGGGGCAGGCGTTCATTTTATTAGTGAAGGCATGACCGTACGTCGCTGGGTTCGTGAGCGAGGTTTGTAATGGATATTGCTAAAATTTCGATTAATCATAAAGTCGTCTGCTGGATGTTCGCGCTAATTTTAGCGATTGGCGGACTGATATCCTATCTGGACTTGGGGCAACTTGAAGATCCCGAATTTACCATCAAAGACGCCATGGTGGTGACTGTTTATCCTGGCGCTAGTCCAGAACAGGTTGAAGAAGAAGTCACTTACCCGATTGAAAATGCGTTGCAGCAACTGCCCTATGTTGATTTTGTTCGTTCAATATCGTCACCTGGCATGTCACAAATTATTGTTACGATGAAAAGTAATCATCGCAAGCAAGAATTGCGACAAATTTGGGATGAAGTTCGGCGTAAGGTCAATGACCTAAGTCCAAAACTACCTGCTGGTGTGATGCCCCCAAAAGTGATCGATGACTTTGGCGATGTGTTTGGGGTATTGCTCGCGGTGTCTGGTCACGGTTTTAGTTACGACGAACTCAATGATTATGTCGATTATATTCGTCGTGAGTTGGTGCTGGTTAATGGGGTTAGTAAAGTTAATATTGCAGGCCAACAAAGCGAGCAGGTAGTGGTAGAAATATCACGCGATAAACTCGTGAGCTTGGGCATTTCTCAGCAACATATCTTTGAGCTATTACAGAATCAAAACACCGTGTCTAATGCCGGACGTATAAAGGTTGGGCAAGAAAATATTAGGTTCCATTCGACCGGTGAATTTCAAGATGTTAGTGAGTTAGAGTCATTAATTATTTCAAGCCCCGGCAGTGCCAAATTAATTTATTTGGGCGATGTTGCAACGGTACGCCGTGGATACGCTCAAATTCCGTCAAATATCATTAACTACAATTTACAGCAATCGTTGCTGATTGGCATTTCGTTTAGCAGTGGCAGTAATGTTGTTGATATTGGTAAAAAAGTCGACCAGCGTTTAGCCGAGCTTGAATATATTAAACCTTTAGGCATTGAAATAAACGCAGTGTATAACCAGCCTAAAGAAGTCGAAAACTCGATTAACAATTTTATCATTAGTCTGGCCGAAGCCGTGGCGATTGTGATTGCGGTTTTGTTTATCTTTATGGGCTTTCGTAGTGGCTTGTTAATTGGCGGTATTTTACTGATTACCGTGTTGGGCAGTTTTATCTTTATGAAATTGGCTGCGATTGATTTGCAGCGGATTTCGTTAGGGGCTTTAGTTATTGCCTTGGGCATGTTGGTTGATAACGCCATTGTGGTGACCGAGGGTATTTTAATCGGCATGCGCAAGGGGCGCACCCAACTACAAGCGGCCAGTGATATTGTTAATCAAACCAAATGGCCATTGTTGGGCGCGACTATTATTTCAATTGTGGCCTTTGCCCCGATTGGTTTGTCGTCTGATGCCACGGGTGAATTTGCCGGCAGTATGTTTTGGGTTTTGCTTATCTCGCTATTGTTGAGCTGGGTAACGGCAATTACCCTGACCCCGTTTTTTGCCAGCCTATTATATCGAGATACAGGGCTAACGGCTCAAGATGATGAAGATCCGTATCAAGGCATTATTTTTAATAGCTACCGCGCCTTGTTAGATGGTTGCATGCATTATCGAAAAACGATGCTGGTGGTGTTATTACTGTTGCTTGCCAGCGCGGTAGTGGGATTTGGCCAGGTTAAACAATCTTTTTTTCCAGCGTCTAATACCCCAATGTTTTATGTCGATTTGTGGCGTTATCAAGGCTCTGACATTCATGAAACTCAGCGCGACATTGAGCGACTGCAAAAATATTTATTAGCCAAAAAAGGGGTGGTAGAAGTCACCTCGACAGTTGGCAAGGGCGCGCCGCGTTTCATGCTAACCTATGCGCCGGAAAAATCTTATGAAGCCTTTGGCCAGCTAATTGTGCGTGCAGCTGACAGAGAAGTGCAGCAGGTAATCATGCGTGAAGTGCGCCAGTTTATTAGCGATAGCTTTCCTGATGCGATCGCAAAAATCAAACCAATGGAAATTGGGCCGTCAACCGACTCTAAAATAGAGGCGAGGTTCTCTGGGCCAAACCCTGATGTGTTAAGAAAAATTGCACTGCAAACCCAAGCTATCATGCGCGACGACGGCACTATTTTTAATATCCGTCACGATTGGCGTGAACGTACTAAGGTGATTCGGCCGCAGTTTAATGAAGCAATGGCCCGTCGAGTCGGCATTTCAAAGGCTGATTTAGATCAGTTGCTCTTGGTGAGTTTTTCAGGGAAAACCGTTGGTTTGTATCGTGATGGCACTAAAATGTTACCTATTGTTGCCCGGCCGCCGGCGGCTGAGCGTTTAGACATCGATAGCCTTAATGCGCTGCAAATATATAGCCCAACGCTTAATCGTTATATTCCGATTACGCAGGTGGTGACTGGTTTTGATACCGAATGGGAAGATTCATTGGTAATGCGCCGCGATCGCAAACGAACGATAACGGTTAAAGCTGATCATGACATGTTAGGTGATGGCACGGCCGCACAGGCGTTAAGTCGGATTAAAGGTAACATTGAAGCGATAGAACTGCCTAAAGGTTATAGCTTAGCCTGGGGCGGCGAGCATGAGTCTTCAACCAAAGCACGTGCTGGCCTGATGGGCGGTATGCCGATGGGCTACTTAGTGATGTTTGTTATCACGGTTTTACTGTTTAATTCAATTCGTGGACCGTTAGTGATTTGGGCCACGGTGCCATTGGCGATTATTGGGGTTAGCTTTGGCTTGTTGATCATGAACGCACCGTTTAGTTTCATGGCGCTGTTGGGCTTACTGAGCCTTTCTGGCATGTTAATTAAAAATGGTATTGTGTTGGTTGACCAAATAAACATTGAGCTAGCGTCTGGCATCGATCCTTATCAAGCAATTTATAACTCAGGTGTTAGCCGAGTGCGCCCGGTTGCGATGGCAGCGATCACCACGGTGCTTGGCATGATCCCGTTACTGTTCGATGCTTTTTTCCAGTCGATGGCGGTGACTATTATGTTCGGTTTGGGTTTTGCAACAGTACTAACCTTGATTGTGGTACCGGTATTGTACGCAATGGTTCATGGGATTAAGTACCCGAAAAGTTAATTGGCTTGGCTCTGTTCACCTTAACGGTAGCTAGCTTTACAACTAATTGACAGTGTTGGTGTTTGATAAAGCAAGCTGGTGCAGCATGGATGCTGCAGCAGAGCCTTCATGGAAGGATTTACGGCGACTTGCTGTTCAAATGGCAACACTTTAGTACAACAGAGACTATCGTATTAATTGAACCCATAAAAAAACCACCGCAATCGGTGGTTTTTATGTTCAGGATGAACGGTATGTCGCAGTGGCATGGACGCCAAGGAGCGACGATGTTCAGGATGAACGGTATGTCGCAGTGGCATGGATGCCAAAGAGCGACGATGTTCAGGATGAACGGTATGTCGCAGTGGCATGGATGCCAAAGAGCGACGATGTTCAGGATTAATCACAAAGCCTGCTGTTTAAAGCAAGCGTCTCTAACTAATCCTACTGAACAAACTGTGACTATTATAAGTTCACTGCATCTTTTAGTGCTTGTGCTTTATCGGTATTTTCCCACGGGAACTCAGGACGACCAAAGTGACCGTAAGCAGCTGTTGCTTGGTAAATCGGGCGATTAAGATCAAGCATTTCAATTAAGCCATATGGGCGAAGATCAAAGTGTTCACGAACCAAGTTGATAAGAACTTGCTCACTAACCTTACCAGTACCAAAAGTATCGATGCTAATTGAAGTAGGATCTGCCACGCCAATTGCGTAAGAAAGCTGTAATTCACAACGTTCAGCAAGGCCAGCTGCAACAATGTTCTTAGCAACATAACGGGCTGCGTAAGCGGCACTACGGTCAACTTTTGAAGGATCTTTACCAGAAAATGCACCACCACCATGACGCGCCATGCCGCCGTAGGTATCGACAATAATTTTACGACCGGTTAAACCACAGTCACCCATTGGGCCGCCGATTACAAAACGACCGGTTGGATTAATAAAGAACTTGGTGTCTTTAGTTAACCACTTTTCTGGTAACACTGGCTTGATGATTGTTTCCATTACGGCTTCAATCAATGCATCTTGAGCAATTGACTCGCAGTGCTGAGTTGATAAAACAACCGCATCGATGCCGGTAATAATACCGTTTTCGTAAGCAAAGGTGACTTGAGATTTTGCATCAGGGCGTAACCATGGCAAGGTACCGTCTTTACGTACTTGCGCTTGACGTTTTACTAAGCGGTGAGAATACGTAATAGGTGCAGGCATTAACTCTTCAGTTTCGTTTGACGCATAACCAAACATTAAACCTTGGTCACCAGCACCCATTTCACGTGGATCGCTGCGGTCAACACCTTGATTGATATCAGGTGATTGCTTACCGATTGCATTTAAGATTGCACAAGAGTCGGCATCAAAACCCATGTCTGAATTGGTATAACCAATATCACGAACAGTTTTACGGGTAATTTCTTCGATATCGACCCAAGCTGAAGTGGTTATTTCGCCACCTACCATTACCATGCCTGTTTTGACGTAAGTCTCACAAGCAACACGTGCTTTTGGATCTTGCTCAAGAATTGCATCTAATACTGCATCTGATATTTGATCTGCAATTTTATCTGGATGCCCCTCAGAAACTGATTCTGAAGTAAATAAGTGTTGTGCCATAGTTAATAGCCCTTTTAATGAAAGATGTTTTTACGTCTGGACGGCTATTGTATGTATTTTTTGGTGGCTTGGGTAGTAAATTATTGATTAGAAGGCCCGCATAAGATATTTATTTGCGCGATGTCACATCATTTTATGGTGTTGATGGCTATTTGGCTGCACTGATACAAAGGAATTAAACTTGCATGGCTTAATCCTACCTTTACAGTAATTTTAGCGCGATGATTGAAGTTTTTGTTCAATATGCCGATACTAAGTTATTGCCTAGCAAAATTGATAGGGGGACAAATGGTAAGCCAAGATTTGATATATTCAGTACTACCACGTCAGACAACTCAAGTTGCTCATCAGCCGCGAATGGTTGAGAAAGTCACTAAACGATCTTCACTAAAGTCGACTGATGAAAATGAATCTTCACTAGAGCCTGAATTTAAGGTCGAGCGAAAACGTCGGGGTGACCGACGTGGTGGTGAGCGGCGTACTGACGCCCCTGAAGTGACCGATGATAATTGTGAGCCAAACGATGATGATAAGCCGGCCAGTTTAGATATTTATATTTAGGTCGAGCGCTACTTCCTAGCTTGGCCTGTCCCTTTCTTTGCGCTATTACTCATTGAAACATCTTTGCTTATTGATAAATTTGTTTCAAAATAATCTAAACCAACATATTCTTAGCTGGTCAATTTACATCATTGTGCGCAAGCATTATAACTTAAGGCCAATTTGTGGTTAATAAATCTTATGCCAAGGTCAGCTTAGGGGCTTCTTTACTGATGTTTCTTGCTGGTTTTGTTAGTTCGGTCGCTGTTAATTCTGGCGATGAACTGGGTCGCGTTAATTTACTGTATTTAGTATTGCTCTACGTCGCGTTACCTTTAGTGTCACTATTGTTGCTGATGGCGTGTTCAATCAAACCCCAAACCGGCTCGCTAACCAACATCTTACTGCAATTGCCTATATGGCCACGATCGTGGCAGGAATCATTACTTGAACTCAAACGTGATGGTTTATTTCAATTTTGGTTATTTGGTCAAAGCCAAAAACAGATGCTGGCCTTTTGCTTTGGGGCAATTGTGTCCTTTATGTTAATTTTACTGGTCAATGATTTATCCTTTGTCTGGCGCAGTACGCTGCTTGGGGCTGAGCAAATTTTTCCGGTATTAAAAGCAATCGCGTGGCCTTGGTCGTTTGTTGAGTCTGCGCAACCCATGTATCAGCTGTTAGCAAGCAGCCAAGATTCACGCTTAAATTCAGATACTCTGACTGGGGCTGATTACGGTGCGTGGTGGAAGTTTTTAGTGATGGCGCAACTGGTGTACGGCATTACGCCGCGTTTGCTGTTATGGTGCTGGTGCAATTTTCGTTTTAAACGCCAACTTGCCTTACTTAACCGTCCTTTGTCGTCAAAGGCTCGCCCGGTCCTTAATCCACAGCCGCCCCAACAACCCTTAGCCGATATTGTAAATAGTGATATTGATTTAACGAGTTTCTCGTTGGTGATCTGGGCTGATTTACCGCAGGGCTTGTTGGAAAAAATAATCGCTGTCACAGGGCAGCCGCAACAAATTTTTGTGGTGGGTGCTTATGGCGACATTACTCAAGAGCAGGCCGCGATTAAGAATCAACATAAGAAATTGGTTATTGTTAGTTCATGGGAGCCGCCGATGGGCGAGTTGATGGACTTTCTAGCCTTAGGACACGGCTATTTAATGCCACTTGATTGGACACAAACTGATTTTAATCAAGTAACTGTCGAACATCTCGCTGAATGGCGTCGTTGCTGTTTTAAATTATCACAATGGCAATTATTACAATTGGAGCAACTATCATGATGCCACGTTTTGCGGTGGTCGGTCATCCCAATAAAGGGAAATCGTCGGTGGTATCAACATTGGCACGCGATGACAGGGTGGCCGTATCGATGCAAAGCGGCACCACTGTAGTGGCCGAAGTTTTCGATGTTAATGTTGGCGAGGCCAGTTATCAGTTAATTGATACACCAGGGTTTCAACGCCCGCGCAAAGTATTGGCTTGGCTTAACGCCACAGCGCCAAGTGCAGATAAACGTGGTGCCAGAATTAACGAGTTTTTGGCCGACCCGCAGTGTATTGCGCAATTTAAAGATGAAATTGAGTTGTTAGGGCCAATTATGGCTGGTGCGGCGATTTTGTATGTTGTGGATGGCTCGCGGCCTTATAGCAGAGAATATGAAGCTGAAATGGAGATATTACGTTGGACTGGCCAGCCCAGCATGGCGTTAATCAATCCGATCGAAAATGAAGAGTTTGTCACGGTGTGGCAAGACGCTCTGCATCAATATTTTAAGATTGTTCGAGTATTTGATGCGGTAACTGCTGATCTGCAACAACATATTTCGCTACTTGAAGCCTTTGCTCATATTCACCAGCCGTGGTCGCAAACACTTGGTCTGTTGATCACTGAATTTGGCCATCAAGCTCAACGACAGCGGCAACAGAGTTGTGAACTTTGCGCTAAGTTACTTGAAGATCTCACTCAATACAGCGTCAGTAAAAAGGTCTTGAATAAATCACAAGCCAGCTCATTGCAGCGCTTGCTCGAGCAACGATATTATCAATGGATGCGCCAGCGAGAATCACAGGCGCATGACCAATTGCAACAAATCTTTCGTCATCACCACCTTCAACGTCAGGCGAACGAGTTGGCATTACCCGATGATTTGTTCGATACCGACAAATGGTATGGCTGGGGTTTAGATCGTAAACAATTGACCACAGTGGCAGCTGTTGCAGGTATGACAGCGGGCGGAGTATTTGATTTGGCCGTAGCAGGGCATTCATTTATGCTCGGCGCAATTGGTGGTGGCATTGTCGGATCGTCAGCAGCATGGTTTGGCGCCGATAAGCTCGCTGCTAGTCGAATTAGAGGAATACCACTTGGCGGTGTCGAAGCGCGTCAAGGACCGATTGCTAATAAGAACTTCCCTTATGTGATTCTTGCGCGAATTTTATATATCTATCGCTTGCTAACTTGTCGAAATCACGCCCAGCGTAGCCAATTAAATTTGGGCGAAGCTGGAATAAACCAGTTATTGGAACAACTAAGTAAGGATGAAAAAAAAGCAATTTATGTTGCTTGTGACCGTCTAAGTCGGCAAAAAGATGTTACAGATTTGGCGTTAATATTGGCGCCATTATTTGAAGCTGCACTTGCTAGTGATAGATGACTTATTCGTCATTAAATATTGATATAGATCAATCTAAAATCCCACCTCAAGCTAAAGACAGATCAACTAAAAAACTGTCTACTTATCGTATACATACCGTACTGTTAATTAATAATAATTAAGCACTAAAAAAAATTATTATTGGTCATTTATTACGTGTATAATTTGACTGCTTATGGCCCAAACTCACCATAAAGTATTGGTTTTTAATCATGTCTTCTCGATGGAGTCGTTGTGTTAATCGTTAGCTTTTTGCTTATTTAATTGTTTACATTCAATTACATAAGCAAAGAATTGATCGTTGACACTGCAACGAAAAAAGAACGTGTTCACAATGTTATTTTGAACAGTTTTTTACTCCATTAGTAAGGATACTCCCAATTAACCGTTGAACTAATTGGTCAAATATACAAGGTACGTAATTTATGAAAACTATCACCGCAGCTCAAAATGCCAAAATCACCAACATTAAAGGTGACGTAAATAGCGATAATGCTGCATCATCGACCTTGCAAACAGGCGATACAATAAACCAAGGTACACAACTTCAATTGCCACCCGGCAGTGAAATTACCTTAGAGTTAGCTGATGGTAGTCAACAAGTTATAATTGGTGGTGCAAATGACGCGGCCGATGAAGAAAATCTTGATAGTTTTGACGGATTATTAGCCGCAACGGGCGATAGTGATTTCCAAGGTGATTTTTCAGATGATTTACCGGCTGACTTACTCGCCGAAATTGCCGATATTCAGGCGTTAATCGAATCTGGCGATGAAGATATCGACTTACCAGCAACCGCTGCTGGTGGCGGTGGTGAAAACGAAGGCTTTAACTTTGTCACTATGGATCGCAGTGGTTCTGAAACACTCGCAGAGGCTGGTTATGATACGACCTCGCAACTTCTAGCACAAGATACAACCCCTGAAAACACCGGTGCAACCGTAAATGATCAGCAAGAAACAGCAGTAACAGTTAAATTAGTTGCCTTAGATGCTGATGGCATCATTACCGAAGGCGAGTCAGCTTCATATAAAGCGATATTAGTCGACAGCAATGGCATTGAAATCGTAGGCGCTACGGGTACAGTCAACGTCACCTTTAGTAACGGCACTACACAGGGTACGGCCGATTACATAGCAACCAGCGGTCAGGTTAATCTGGGCGAAACCTTCTCTGCCAGCACAGTAGATGACAATTTGGCTGAAGCTAGTGAGAGCTTCACTTTAGTGCTTGATGCCGGAAGTGCAACTGTTACTAGTGAAAATTATGAAAACTTGCAGGTTGATGACGCTGAAATAACTACGATTATCACCGACGAACCGAACAGCGACGCAGCTGATACCGTGACTGTTAAACTGGTAGCGGTCGATAGCGACGGTAACGTACTGAATGAAAATATTGAGATAACGGAAGGCGAGACAGCATTCTACCAAGCGATTTTAGTCGATAGCAGTGGTAATGAAATTGTTGGTGCTACGGGTACGGTAGATGTGACGTTTAACAGCGGCACCACACAAGGCGCGACTGATTATATTGCAACTAGCGGTCAGGTCAATCTGGGTGAAACCTTCTCAGCCAGCACAGTTGATGACAACTTGGCCGAAAGTAGCGAGAGTTTCAACTTAGTGCTTGATGCTAGCAGTGCGAATGTGACTAGTGAAAATTATGAAAATGTTGTAGTAGATACTACTGAAATTACTACGACTATTATTGATGAAGTGACGGCGGGCCCAGAAGACACGGTGACCGTGAGCTTAAGTGGCGGCGCTGATACCGTGGTTGAAGGTGAGGTGATCAACGATTACCAGATTAGCCTAGATACCCCAGCAAGCTCAGTGACAGCGCCAGTAACAGTGACCTTGACTTACAGCGGCACGGCCACCAATGGTGTTGACTTTACCGGCCAGACCACGGTTGTTATCCCCGCGAACAGCAACAGCGCGACGTTTGATATCGCAACGCTCGATGACAACATTGCCGAAGGCAGTGAAGACTTCACCGTTACGTTAGATGGCGT
>Ga0209395_1001263_pt1 | contig 35920 bp, 31 predicted proteins | sample GOMGulsemesocosm_3_FD_184635 | JGI IMG/M metagenome (GOLD analysis project Ga0209395, IMG submission 184635) | Methane-oxidizing microbial communities from mesocosms in the Gulf of Mexico - GOM9D Gulf of Mexico (SPAdes) (version 2) | ecosystem: Environmental > Aquatic > Marine > Cold seeps...
TAACAACCTTGGTAGAGGTTAATCTAATATCTTATACAGGTTCTCTGTGCTTAAAAGTTGAATGGATCCGATAAAATTTATAGTTCTAACTAGAGTTTTGGTTGGGTTGCCATTCAACTCCTTTATTCAAAATTAATAATATTGTAAATCTAAGGTAAGTTTTGGCGGACTTTCTATGAAATACTGAACTTACAATCTATGACTGAGCTTCGTATTAAATATAGAATTTGTTAGTAGCTTTTCTTTAATTTCATAAAACTAAGAAATAGACAGATATAAAAATGTATTAAGGTAATTATAAATAACATTATGAATCCAATTCTTGTTTTACTATTGTGGTCATGGTCTATTAAACCTTGATAGTGTATCGGGTGTCTTAATAAATAGCTAAGTAGAAGAATAAAAAAACTTAAGCCTAAAGTAATATGTGACTTTTTTTGAAATGACAGTATTACAGAAAAAACTATTTTTATTGCAATAAAATATTCATAGCCCATAAGTATTTTATGAAGTGATAAATCACCGATTGTTATATTAAGTTTTTCTAAATAAGGAAGAATAGACTTATTGTAGCACTACTTAATAATAATAATGTAATTGAAAGAATAAAAAAGGTTATAATATTTTTTAATCATAGATCTTTTATTAAGTTGTATTTAAGCTAAGTTTTTTGTAGTTTTAAATACTAGTGTTTTTTTTATAATGATATATTTTTAGCTTTAAAGGACGCTAATGAGGAAAAAATAATTAATAGCATACTTAATAGCCATAACCAGTAACCTATTTCTAATTCTGTTATTTGCCCTTTATCTCCATCCTCATTTAATAGTATAGTTCCACCTCTAGTAAATGATAAAGCTACAATGAAAGCAAATATTGCCATTATAAGATTTATCCATGGATTTAACTTATTGGTTAATAAAGATATTAAATAAAATGGGTTAGCAAACCACGTTAAATAAGCACCTCCATAAAACATTGCTCCTATCCATCCAATTATTAAATTAACAAAGCATCACCTAAAGATGAAGATTTACTATTAGTGCAAAATGTTGAGGACATTAGAGCGATTATAAAAATAATTAAAGAAATTCTAAGTATTAATTTTCTAATTCTTTCGTATTTATTAGCGTAGTTCATTTGTTTAGTATCATTTTTTATTTATCAACTAATTAAAGGTTAGATTGACATAATGAATTGTTTTCCACATAGGGAGGAATTGGTGCTAACAACCGAAGAAAGGATACTAGTGTTCTTTATTCGCATTATATGTTTACTTTAAATATAGTAATAATAAAATTAATTTTGTGAGATTAAATGTGTTAGTTTTACACAGTTTCATTAGCGTTTTGTTTGTAGTATATTCTATGTTAAGATAATGATTTTTACTCATGATAATTATACCGTTATGTTTTTCAAAATTGATGTTTCAAATTAAACTCGGGCCGCCAAAACAGCAATAGTTACCTTGCAGCCTTCTATTTTTGTAAGTTCTTGCACGCAAGCCTCAATTGTGGCTCCTGTGGTCAAAACGTCATCAACTAACACAATATGTTTATTTTCTAAAAGGTCTGGTTTGGTGACTGTAAAAATGGACTTTACATTATCCCAACGGTCAAACTTAGAAAAATGGGTTTGTGACGTATTAAAGGTATTTCGAATAATTACATTTTCTTTAATAGGAATTTGTGTAGTGATATGTATACCGTTTGAAATAACCGTTGATTGGTTAAACCCTCTTATGCGTTTCTTTTTCGGATGTAAAGGCACAGGTATTAAATAGTCAATTTTATCTGTGTGTGGAATTAACTCACCTATCATTTCGCCAAAATGGCTAGCCAATTTTATTTTTTTATGGTACTTAAGTTGGTGTAATATTGTTTGACCTTGGTTTCCTTTTTGATAATTTAATAAAGCAATAACGGTTTCAACTTGAACTCTTCCCCAAAATAGTTTCTCTAGTGTTTCTAATGTATGTTTGGATTGATTGATATATGGCAAGTCATATTTACATCCTAAACATAAAAAGTCTTCATTTAAAGTTAAGTCAATAGTACAAATTTCACAATGCTTTGGATAAATTAAATTTAGTACAGAACTTGAAATTAGTTGAAGTTTATTTGCAATTCTCATAGGTTATCTAAGTAACTTTTTTTACTAAAGTTACAACTATTTTTTGAACAGTTGAAAGTGTATAACTATAAATCGATTTTTACTTGAATTGTGTTTCATTTAATTCGTAAATTGTCAGTCCTTAAGTTTTATAAAAGGATTTTTTATTTTTATTTACATAATTGTGCAAAAGTTGTTAGTCTTTAGTTTTATTTAGTTAGTCGAATAAAAAATACTACAAATCGGAAAATGTGGCACAAGTGATAGATAAAGGGATTAGCCTGTTTGGTAAAGTGAATTGTTGAAAACTATGGTGCGATTGTGAATTGTTTATCGTTGTTAAACTGATAAATAAAAGACACTTTTGTATGCACTTAGTCGCCAAATTAGTTTGGTAATTATTAGTTTCAAACCACACACTAAGAAACAATAATATTTAGGGCGTTAAACGAAATTAATAATATATTAAACCAATAAATTATGGCAGAAGAATTAGAACCAATTTTAAAAGAGAATAATACAAGGTTTGTTTTGTTTCCAATTGAACACCATGATATTTGGGAAGCGTATAAAACACAGCAAGCTATGATTTGGACAGCTGAAGAAATCGATTTTCAGCAAGATATTCATGATTGGGAAAACAAATTAACGGATGATGAACGTTATTTTATTAAACATGTTTTAGCATTTTTTGCAGCGTCTGATGGAATTGTTAATGAAAACTTAGCAGAAAATTTTGTGTCAGAAGTTCAATATACGGAAGCAAAATTCTTTTATGGATTTCAAATTGCAATGGAAAACGTACATTCAGAAACGTACTCGTTGATGATTGATACTTACATTAAAGACGACAAAGAAAAAGACTATTTGTTTAATGCAATAGATACATTTCCTCCAGTACGTAAAAAAGCAGATTGGGCTTTAGAGTGGATTGACAACGGAAGTTTTGCAGAGCGTTTAATTGCATTTGCAGCAGTAGAAGGTATTTTCTTTTCAGGGTCGTTTTGTTCTATTTTTTGGATGAAGAAAAGAGGGTTAATGCCAGGTTTAACCTTTTCTAATGAGTTGATTTCGAGAGATGAAGGTTTACATATGGAATTTGCGGTATTGCTATACAATAATCACTTGATTAATAAATTACCCAAAGAGAAGGTGCAGCACATTATTACAACTGCAGTTGAAATTGAAAAAGAGTTTGTAACAGAATCATTACCAGTTAGATTAATCGGAATGAATGCTGATTTAATGTCACAATACATTGAATTTGTTGCCGATAGATTATTAATGGAATTAGGAAATGATAAAGTGTATAATGCGAGTAATCCTTTTGATTTTATGGATATGATAAACTTACAAGGGAAAACTAACTTTTTTGAAAAAAGAGTAGGTGAGTATCAAAAAGCTGGTGTAAAGTCAGGTACAGATGATCAAAAATTCTCATTAGACGCAGATTTTTAAAAAATTAGAGTAAAGTATGACCCCCCACTCGAACACTCGGGTAAAAAAAACACGGAGAGAGCAATATGGATGTAGTAAAAAGAGACGGTAGAAAAGAGCCTGTAAAGTTTGACAAAATTACAGCACGAATAAAAAAGTTATGTTATGGTTTAAACGCCATAGTTCAGCCAGAAATGGTGGCCATGAAAGTAATTGAAGGATTATATGATGGTGTAACGACAATTGAATTAGATAATTTAGCTGCAGAAGTTGCTGCTTCAAAAACAATTGAACATCCTGATTATGCTTTATTAGCATCTAGGATTTCAGTATCAAACTTACATAAAAATACAAAAAAATCATTTTCGGATACAATTAGTGATTTATACCACTATGTTGACCCTAAAACAGGAGATAATGCATCATTAATCGCTGAAGATGTTTACAATATTATTAAAGAAAATGCTGAATATTTAGATGGTCAAATTATTTATGATAGAGATTATAAATATGACTACTTTGGATATAAAACATTAGAAAGAGCTTATTTATTAAGGTTGAACGGAGAGATAGTTGAGCGTCCACAGCAAATGTTGATGCGTGTATCTGTTGGTATTCATAAAAATGACTTAGAGTCTGTAATTAAAACGTACAACTTGATGTCAGAAGGTTGGTTTACGCACGCTACGCCAACGTTATTTAATGCAGGTACACCTAAACCCCAAATGTCATCTTGTTTCTTATTAACCATGAAAGAAGATAGTATTGAAGGAATTTATGACACATTAAAACAATGTGCTAGAATTTCTCAATCAGCTGGTGGAATCGGATTATCTATTCATGACATTAGAGCCAAAGGATCGTACATTAAAGGAACTAATGGAATGTCAAATGGGATTGTTCCCATGTTAAAAGTATTTAATGATACGGCTAGATATGTGGATCAAGGTGGTGGAAAACGTAAAGGGTCTTTCGCTATTTATATTGAACCTTGGCATGCTGATATTCAAGATTTCCTTGACTTAAAGAAAAATACGGGCGTTGAAGAACAAAGAGCAAGGGATTTGTTTTATGCTATGTGGGTACCAGATTTATTCATGAAGCGTGTTAAAAATAATGAAAACTGGACGTTAATGTGTCCAAATGAATGTCCTGACTTATCTGATGTTTATGGAGATGAGTTTGAAGCATTGTACACTAGGTATGAAGCCGAAGGAAAAGGAAGAAAATCAATAAAAGCACAAGATATTTGGTTTAAGATTTTAGAATCTCAAATTGAAACAGGCACACCATACATGGTGTACAAAGATGCGGCAAATTTAAAATCTAATCAGCAAAATTTAGGAACTATTAAGTCTTCTAACTTATGTACTGAAATTTTAGAGTATTCTGCTCCGGATGAAACGGCTGTTTGTAATTTAGGATCTATTGCACTTCCAAAATATGTTAATCCAGACACGAAAGTATTTGATTTTGATAAATTATTTGAAGTGGCTTACCAGTTAACGGTAAATTTAAATCAAGTGATAGATGTAAATTATTATCCCGTAATTGAAGCGGAGAATTCTAACTTTAGACACAGGCCAATTGGTTTAGGTGTTCAAGGATTAGCTGATGCGTTCATCTTGATGCGTTTCCCTTTTGATTCGGTAGAAGCAAAACAATTGAACAAAGATATTTTTGAAACAATCTATTATGCGTCTATGACAGCATCAAAAGATTTAGCTAAAAAGGACGGTCCTTATTCTACGTATGAAGGTTCACCAGTGTCTAAAGGAATCTTCCAATTTGACATGTGGGGAGTTACTCCATCAGACAGATGGGAATGGAGTATATTAAAAGAGGAAGTGAAAGAACATGGGGTAAGAAACTCCTTATTAATGGCGCCAATGCCAACGGCTTCTACTGCTCAAATATTGGGAAATAATGAATGTTTTGAACCTTATACATCTAATGTGTATACTAGACGAGTGCTATCTGGAGAGTACATCATTGTAAATAAGCATTTATTAAAAGATTTAGTGAAATTAGGTCTTTGGGATTCAGCTATGAAAAACAAATTAATGGCATCTAATGGTTCTGTTCAAAATATAGCAGAAATTCCACAAGATATTAAAAACCTTTACAAAACAGCTTGGGAGATTTCAGGTAAAACTTTAATTGACTTATCTGCAGACAGAGGGGCTTATGTGTGTCAATCACAATCGTTGAATTTGTTTATGGAAAATGCAAATTTTGCTAAGTTAACGTCAATGCACTTTTATGGTTGGGAATCAGGTCTTAAAACAGGAATGTATTATTTAAGAACTAAAGCTGCAGCAGATGCTGTTAAGTTTACACTTGACAAATCTGTAATTGAACAGCCAAAAGCAAAAACTGAAGAAGAAAGACTAGCTGAAATAGCTTGCTCTCTTGACGATCCTGAAGGATGTGACATGTGTAGTGGGTAAGAAAGTGTCTGAGTCGTTAGACTCAAGCAATTTCGAAACCACAAACATGCCGACTCCAGAGGACATGTGCTTCCGATAACTATCAGGAGGTTAAGATAACGAAAGGATGACTTTCAACAACAAACCAAAAAAAACTCCCTTAACATTCTTTGTTAAGGGAGTTTTTAGTTTTGTTAAAGTATGCATTAAGACAAAGCATCTTCTAAATCTGAAACTAAATCCTCAGCATCTTCAACACCAACGCTTAATCTAATTAAAGAATCAACTACGCCTGCAGCTTCTCTATCTACTTTTGGAATAGCTGCGTGTGTCATTGTTGCTGGGTGACCAATTAACGATTCCACACCGCCTAACGATTCAGCTAAAGCAAATAGTTTGGATTTATTTAAAATGGCATGAGCGTCTTCCATTTTGTCACCAACTAAAGTGAAAGAAATCATTCCTCCAAAATCGCTCATTTGACGCTTAGCAATTTCATGATTAGGATGTGATACAAAACCTGGCCAATAGACTTTATCTACTTTAGGATGCGCAGCTAAGAAGTTCGCAATCACTTTTCCGTTTTCGCAATGGCGTTGCATTCTTAAGTGTAAGGTTTTAATACTTCTTAATACTAAAAAAGAATCCATTGGAGCAGTTACTGCCCCACTTGAGTTTTGTATGCGATACATTTCATTCGCAATGGTGTCGTCATTACAAATTAAGGCACCCATTACCACATCAGAATGTCCGCCTAAATATTTTGTTACGGAATGCATGATAATATCTGCTCCTAAATCTAAAGGGTTTTGTAAGTAAGGTGTGGCAAACGTATTATCAACGGCTAACATAATCCCATGCTTTTTTGAAATTTTCGCAGTAGCGGCAATGTCAATAATATTCATCATGGGGTTAGTTGGTGTTTCTACCCAAATTAGTTTAGTATTTTCATTGATATACCCTTCAATGTTGTCAGCATTTTGCATACCAACAAAATGAAACTTGATACCATATTTTTCAAATATCGTTTTAAATATTCGATACGTTCCACCATATAAATCATTAGTTGAAATGACTTCATCACCAGGGTTCAACATTTTTAAAACACAATCAATAGCTGCCATGCCAGAACCAAAACAAGCCCCATGTTTACCGTTTTCTAAAGCCGCTAAATTTTTTTCTAACGCATGACGAGTCGGGTTTTGACTTCTTGAATACGCATATCCCTTATGGTTCCCAATTTCATCTTGCACATAGGTAGATGTTTGATAAATAGGAGTCATTATTGCGCCTGTCGCAGAGTCAGGACTAACACCAGCATGAATTGCTTTAGTTCCAAACTTCATATCTTTTTCTTCCATGGTAAAAATTAAAAAATGAATTATAACGTTTTCATCTTACTAAATAAATCCCATAGCACAACACCCGTACAAACGGAGATATTTAAGGAATGCTTTGTGCCAATTTGCGGAATTTCTAAAACATGATGAGAAGCATTGATGACCGACTGTTGCACGCCATCTACTTCATTACCCATAATAATGGCATATTTCTGGTTTTTAACTGGACTGAATTCATCCAGTTTTACACTGTTTTCTGCTTGTTCAATTGAAAGTGTAATGACATTGTCAGCTTTTAATTTTTCAACTAATTTAACTGTATCTTCAATATATTCCCACGCAACAGATTCTGTAGATCCAAGAGCTGTTTTATGAATGTCTCTGTGTGGTGGTTGAGCTGTTATTCCACACAAGTATATTTTCTCAATTCTAAACGCATCTGAACTTCTAAAAACAGAACCAATATTATTTAAACTTCTAATATTGTCTAACACAATGATGATAGGCGTTTTTTCAGATACTTTGTATTCATCAACTGAAATTCTACCTAATTCTTGAAGCTTTAATTTTCTGTTTTTCATGCGTTAATTTTTGTGTTATAATACAAAGATAATAAAGGTTAAAGAATTGAGCTGATTGCCTTGTAAATTTTGAGTTTAACAAAAAAAGCACGACTAATTTAATAGTCGTGCTTGTTAAGAGAGTTAATTTTAACTACTTACAACTCTTTACTAACGTAGTTTCCACATTAATATCAACTTCAGACCATAACTTACTACTTCCATCTTCACTTGTGTGTTCAGCCGAACAAACAGTATTTAAAGAATCAATAGCATGTTGTGCTTCAAAATCAGTCATGTTAATTGTTGCAGAAAAAGACACCTTCAATCCGTCAGTTGTAACAGTCCCAGTATACTCTTTGGATTGACCATTCATTGTAATTTCAACTATAGCTTCTGAATCAGAAATTGATTTTACTAGACCTGAAATTATTTCGGTGGACTCCATTGTACCAAAAAATGAATTTTTTAATTTTTCATCTCTTACTGGATTTTCAGAATTTATTGATGATACAGGAATTGTAAAACTTGCACCAGCTAAAGTTTGTAGCATATCTTCAGAAGGATTAGCAATAAGCACTTCAGATTCATTAAATATACCACTTACTCCTTTTTTCTCAGTGAACTTAAAAGCTGTCCAACCAATTACTGTTGATTCTGAATTATAATTGAACGTACATACTTCCGTAGTCTCTAATACTTCTGTTTTTGAAGAGTCTGAACAGCTATCTGAGCAGTTACACGAGAAAAGAATTGTAGATAATAATCCTATACTAAGAATTGATTTTTTCATTTTAATTTTATTTAAGTTAGTTAAAAGTAAAATTACATTTATTTAATTGAAATAGATCCAAAATTAAATAAAAAATCCTCACCCTAATTAAAGGATGAGGATAAATAAAAACCCCTTGAACAATATTTGTTCCCCACAAAGGTATGAATGAAATAGTGATTTAAAAAACTAGAAATAGTATCAGTCTTGACTTCCTAAAATGCCTACTTATATGGGGTTTACAGCTTAACTGTAGGGTTGGTTGATTGAACTAATGAAGTTGGCTACTCTTCTGTTAAGTGGTCTTCAATTTCTTCTGTTTTTTTCTTCATCATGGCGCCATGAATGCTTGCGTTTAGTTCAAAACCGATCATTAAAGCATAAGCATTAAAATAGATCCAAAGTAAAACAATGATTATCGTTCCAACAGATCCATATAGGGCATTATAATTTGCGTAATGAGTGACATAATAGGAATACCCTAAAAATATTAGAATAATTAATGATGTGCTTAAGGTTGACCCGGCTGACATGAATCTAAATGTTGAACGATCTGAAGGAGCTATATAATACAAAAATGAAATTGAAAAATAGAGTAAACTTCCGATAATCAAAAATGTAATACCGTAGTATAATATGTTAAAATGTTCGGAAATAAATGTAAAGTTTTCACCTAGCATTAACAGAAGTTTGCGTTCCCAGACAATAAAGAATAAGGTTAGGATGATAGAAAGTAAAAAGCCAATAACTAATCCTAAAGAGACTAACCGAGTAGATAGCCATGATCTTTTTTCAAACTCAATTTTAGAGCTATTAAATGCGGTTATCATGACTAAAAATCCGTTAGATATAAAATAAAGTGCCATAACAAAACCAACAGAAATCATTGAATTCACTGTTGAGTTTTCTAAATCAGCTAACCCATCAATAAAATTACCTATTAATAATTCAGGAACAAAGCCAGATAATATGGGGATGATGTCTTCTCGTAAATCAAAAAAAGGAACATACGCACTTGAAATGACAAGTGCTAAGCCAAAAGGTATCATGGCCAAGAAAAAATGAAAAGCTAATGATGAGGCGCGTGTACCCACTAAGCCTTTTCTAATAGTCCAAATAAAAAATACAAGAATTTCCCAAACAGAAATCCCTTCAAAGCCAGGTGGTTTTATATTTCTAGTAATGTGAATAAGCTTTCTAAAATAGACCGCTTTCATTATACGTAAAAAATGATTTATTTTTTTTAATAGTTCACTCATTTGAATACAAAAATGGAAAAGTTTACTTGATATTCCTATCAATTATTTAAATTAGTCCCAAAATAGATATCTAAATGATAAAATACAATCCTAAATTTTGGTTCAGACATATATTTGCGTTTCATAAAAGTGATACGTTTGTTGTAATTTGGAAAGAGTTAATATACATAGGTGTGTTTACATTAATTTTAGCTTTTCTACTTAAATCTTTTGTGGCAGAATCTAATTTAGAAATACTGAGTAAATTGAAAGATGTGTTTGCTTTGGTTGGTTTTGTTCTTTCGCTTTTACTAGTTTTTAGAACAAATACTGCTTATGATAGATGGTGGGAAGGGAGAAAAAAATGGGGCGAATTAGTAAATAATTCTAGAAATTTAGCTATTAAAATAAGTTCAATGACTGCTAATGGCGAAAGTGAACAATTTTTCAGTAGAATGATTCCAAATTATGCTTTTGCAATGAAAGAACATTTACGTTCAGGTGTTTTATTAAATGAGTTGGAATTAGAAAAAAATGAACTTGAAGAGATTAAATATGTTAACCACAAAACATCTTTTATTGCAAAAAAGATGTATATAAAGTTAAATGAAATGAAGAAAACAGGTGAATTAACACAAGAAGAATTTTTATCAATAGATGATAATTTAAAAAACTTTTCTAACATCACAGGAGCATGTGAAAGAATTAAGAACACGCCAATTCCTTATTCTTACAGTTCTTTTTTAAAAAAGTTTATTTTTGTTTTTGTAGTAACATTGCCATTGTCATTTGTTCCTAGTTTTGGATATTACTCAGCCTTTGTGTCGATATTTGTTTTTTATGTATTAGTGAGTATGGAGATTTTGGCAGAAGAAATTGAAGATCCGTTTGGTGTAGATGAAAATGATTTACCAACGGATGATTTATGTCAAAAAATAAAAGATAATGTGAAGGAAATTTTGTGTTAACTGGTATGGATTAGAGCTTTTAAGCTCATAATTGATAAAAATTCATTACTTTTGTAAAAAAAGAGATATAATATTTTATGGCTAGATCACAAGAAACTTTTGGCAAAAAAGAAGTAAGAAATAAAAAAGAGAAAAAACGTAAGGACAAAGAAGCTAAGAAATTAGCTAGAAAAGAAGCGGAATCAAATGGAGGAAGCTTAGAGTCAATGATGGCTTATGTGGATGAAAACGGACAAATCGTTGATACTCCGCCAGATCCATTAGCTAAGAAGAAGATTATTAAAGCTGAAAATATTCAGATCGGTGTTCCTAAAAGAGAAGATTTACCAGAAATGGATCCAATCAGAACAGGAAACGTTACTTTCTTTAATGATGAGAAAGGATATGGTTTCATTAAAGATTCTGAAACGTCAGAAAGTTTATTTGTTCACATTAACAATTGTGACGGTGAAATTAAAGAAGGAAATAAAGTTAATTTTGAAGTAGAAATGGGTCAAAAAGGACCAACTGCTGTAAGAGTTAAATTACTAAAGTAATTTAAAACTTTAACTATAAAAAAAGCACTTTGATTAATTTCAAAGTGCTTTTTTGTTTTGTGCCGCTCTATTTTAGATACAAATTTAAACTTTGTTAGCACAAAATATAAATCCACTCGAACTGACATTAACTTCTTTAATTATTGAAAAACAAAATACGTCAGTCTTAAATCTTATATATAGAAGCGTAGCGCTCTTGTGTTACATGTCCATTCCTCCACCTCCAGAACCTTGCCTTTTGGCTTTAGGCATGGATTGTTTTCCAAATTTATAGGATACTGAAAAGAATAATCGTCTAGATTCCCAATTCCATTCACTTTCAGCTGTGAATGATTGATTTTCATTTACTTCTAATGCGAATCTACGTGTATCAAAAATGTCACTGACTCTTACACTAAATGCTAACTTTTTTTTGAATATTGATTTTTTCACTGCTATATCTGTTGAATACATGGCTAACGTTTTTCCTTGAGATAAAATTCTAGGGGATCTAAAAAAGCCAGTGTGTTGTATAGACCAGTTATGTTTTAAATTAAAGGTTTGTGACAAACGTGCGGTATAACTAAAGCCTGAGTTGTTTAATTCAGCATCATCAGATTTTAAATAGTTTTGAGAAAAGTTAGTCGACACCATAATTCTCCACCATTTCATAGGTTTGTAAATTACGACCGCTTCAAGACCTAGAAAATGTCCTTCATCCAAATTACCCCAAGAGGTCACGGATACTAAGTTATTTTCAATTGTTTTTACCCTTTGAATCATATCTGTCATATATCTATAATAAAGCGAACCATTCAGGGTTAACTTCTTTCCATAAGATGAATAACCAAATTCAACGCTATTAATATATTCAGGGTTCAAATAAGGGTTTCCTCTTCTTAGGTTTAAGGGATCTGTATATTTTGGGAAAGGGTTTAAAGAATGTGAACGTGGTCTATTTACCCTACGTGAATAGCTTAAGCTTAGTTCCTTGTTACCTCCTAAGGGTTTTTTGATATGAGCAGAGGGGTATAGGCTAAAATAATCATTTTTATAGTCTAATGTGTCCTCTTTAATATTTGCATCTACAAACGCTTGTTCTGCTCTTAAACCTATTTGAAATTTAATTTTTTCAAAATCTAAACCATAAATAAAGTATCCAGCATGTACTTGTTCACCATAATTAAATGTGTTTGTTAAAGCCACATCTTCTTCAAATATAGCTGTTGTGTTATTGAATGTGTTTTGTAAAAAAGACTGGTCCCTAAACCTAAATGAACTTTTTAATCCAGTTTCTAACTTACCTTTTTTAAGAGGATGATAATAATCCAATTGAAAAGTTGAATTTGAGTATTCTGTAGGTACCGTATTGTTTTGTTTTAAAAAACCTAAATTGGTAATTAGTCCATTAATGTCTAAACTGTCTTCAGAGTAAAAGCCTTCACTGAAGCTTTCACCAATTGAATAATTAACGTCAGCCGTTAATTTTTGTTTTTTCTTTGCAAATTTCTTTTCGTAAAACACTTTTATATCAGCTCCTTGTCTAGATTTTGGATCATCAGTTAATCTTTTCCAAGTATTGTTTAAGCTTAAAGAATCATATGATAAATAAATCATATCTCCGGTTCTGTTATTATCCGATATATTACCTGTTACGCCAAAGCCAAGTGTATTTGTTTCGTTTAAATAAAAATCAGTTCCGAATTTAATTAAGTTTGAATGTCTTAAGTGTGTCCCTTCTCTACTTTGTATTAATTTATTATACCCGAAATCACTCCACGTTTCAGTGGTTTGATTAAAGTTTCTATAACCTGCATAGTGGTTTATGGAGTAACCACCATAAATGTTAAACTTCTCATTTCGGTAAGCTAAATTTAATGAGCCATTGTAGTTTATTCCAGTACCAATTCCAGCCTCAACGTTACCATTGAATCCTTTTAATTTGTTTTTTTTAAGTACAATGTTTATTATTCCAGACATACCATCAGGGTCGTATTTAGCTGATGGATTCGTAATAATTTCTATATTTTGGATTGAACTTGCTGGTATTGTTTCTAAAATCCCACTTCTATCACCTCCAGTAACAGATGAAGGACGGCCATCAATTAATATAGTTACGTTGGCGCTTCCTCTTAAACTAACGTTTCCATCCATGTCAACCGAAATAGATGGTACATTTTGTAAGGCATCTAATGCGGTACCGCCAGTTGCTGTTATTTGTTTCTCAACATTAAATATTTTTTTGTCAATAGCAGTTTGCATCTCCGACTCTTCTGCTGTGACTTCAACTGTTTTTAACAATTCAATGTCTTCATATAATTCTATATTTCCAGCATTAATCGCCTTGGTTTTATTACTTAATTCTAAATGGGATATATATAATGTTTTGAATCCAAATGCTGTAATTCTTACAATATAATTACCGAAGTCAATAGGATGTATGTTAAACTCCCCTTGTTCATTTGTTAGACCGCCAGTAACTAAAATACTATCTTTAGAATTAAGTAAAAACACTTTTGAAAATGGAATAACCGTTTTTGTTTTTTGATTTACTAGTTTACCAAAATACATCCCTTTTTGTTGAGCATTTATGGATAACAGTAGCATTGTAAATAATATTGTAATACTAGTTTTCATTTGGTAAAGGTATTTATAAAATACTGATTAGCTAATGCATAACTTCTAAATGGTATGAACGGTGACAGATTATTAACATTTAATTACTATATTGGATAAAACTAAAATAATATATTATGAAAAAAGTAGTAATGACAATGGGAGCATTTTTTGCTCTTTCAGTAGCAACAGCTCAAGGTGGATATGCATCATTAAGTGTTGGTTATGCAGGTGGAAATACAGGAATTGGATATGCAACTGAACAATTAACTGACACAACATCTAGAACATCTTTAATTACGGGTTCTTATGGATCGGGAATTCCAATTAATTTGGCAGGTGGATTTATGTTTAATGAAAATTTTGGTGCTGAATTAGGGTTTACCTATTTATTAGGTACAACTGTGGTGTCTTCAACGTCAACTAGTTTAAATGGTGACAATTCAAAAACGTCTAGTAATGGAAGTCAAATGAGAATTATACCTCAATTGGTAGTGTCAAGTGGTTCAAGTAGTGCTATAGAGGTATACGCAAAAGCAGGATTATTATTACCTGTTGGAGGATCTACTTCATTTAAACAAGAGTTTGTAAATAGTGGAATAGCTTCTAGTACAGAAGGTACAACTACTGGTAAGTTTAGTTTGGGTTTGACAGGTTCAGTAGGTGCGTCTTATGGTCTTTCTGATAACTTATCTATATTTGGAGAATTGCAAGGTGTAAGTTTAAATATTAATGCAAATACAAGCACAATTACTTCTAGTAAAATTAATGGAACTGAAGGTATTGACGCAGATACACCTGTTGTTTTGACACATACAGAATATGTGAGTGAGTTATCAACTGGAGACAATCCTAATGTAACTGATTCAGATTATTCAACAACTGCAAGGAAAGAACTTACGGGCCCTACAAACTACAATTCTATTGGTATTAACATTGGAATTAAATTTAAATTTTAAGATTTAAATAAGTAAAGTATTAGCCTATATCATTAATTTGATATAGGCTTTTTTTAGGCATAAAAAAACCTCAACAAGTATAACAAGTTGAGGTTAAATATATTTGAATTAGCTTATTATCTAATCATTACTGGCATAACAAGCATTAAAATTTGCTCATCTTCATTACTGTTTCCGCTAGGAGTTAAAATACCTGCTTTATTAGGTTCACTCATTTCTAAAGTAACTTCATCAGTCTTAATGTGATTCAACATTTCTAATAAAAATTTAGAATTAAACCCGATTTCTAAATCGTCACCAACATAATTACAAGTTAAACGTTCTTTTGCTTCATTAGAAAAATCTAAATCTTCAGCAGAAATTGCTAATTCAGAACCAGCGATTTTTAATTTTACTTGGTGAGTCGTTTTGTTTGAGAAGATAGCAACCCTTTTGATTGAGTTTAAAAATGAAACTCTATCTACAGTTAACACATTTGGATTAACGTTAGGAATTACCGCTTCATAATTAGGATATTTCCCATCAATTAATCTACAAGTCAATTCTAAGTCATTAAATACAAACCTTGCAGTAGATTCATTATAAGATACTTCAACTTCTTCTTCACCAGTTAAATTTTGTTTTAATAAATTTAAAGGTTTTTTCGGTAAAATAAAATCAGACGATTTACTTGCTGAAGAATCAGATCTTGTGTATTTTACTAATTTGTGAGCGTCAGTAGCGACAAAAATTAATTCTTCAGTTGAAAATTGACAAAAAACACCACTCATTACAGGTCTTAAATCATCATTTCCAGTAGCAAAAATTGTTTTTTCAATGGCATTAGCAACTATGTTTCCAGAAATTTTAATTACTTCTACATCATCCATTTCTGGAGACTTAGGAAAATCATCAGCTTGTTGACCAACTAATTTGTATTTACCATAATCTGATGATAATTCGATCCCAAAGTTTTCTTTATTAATGTGAAAAGAAAGTGGTTGATCAGAGAAATTCTTTAAGATATCCAATAATAATTTTGCTGGAATAGCTATTCTACCGTCTTCTTTAGATTCATCTGTTTGGACAACAGTTTTCATTGTGTTCTCTAAATCTGATGCAGAAATTGTAAGTGTACCATCATTTAATTCGAATAAAAAGTTATCTAAAATAGGTAAAGAATTACTTGAATTTAAAACCCCACTAATACTTTGTAGGTTTTTTAATAAGGTAGAACTTGAAATAATAAAGTTCATAATAATTGTAAATTTTTAAAATATAATTAACAAATATAAGTCTAATTACAACTGATTTGTGAAGGAGTTTACCTTTTTTATTAACATTAATTTTTGAACTAAAATTAAATCAATAATCAGAAGTTTAATAATCGTAAATAATTGATTTGTTTGGATAGAGTAATACTATGACTTAACTACTGCTTTTGCTGATTTAATTGTGGCAACCATATCAGAAACTACTGGCTTAAACCCTCCATTTTCAACGGTCCTTAACACAATAGTATAACCATCAACTTCCATTTCTCCGTAGCAGTGGTAAGATTTTTTACCACCTTGATCTTCATGTAATTCACGCTTATACATAATGATCGTAGGTTCGTCAACTAAATATTCGAATTGAAAAATATTAGCTTGACCAGTTAAATATTCTTTTTCTTCAAGAACTTTATTTTTTTCTTTCCCAAAATCTTCAATTACTAAATTAAAATTCTTCCCAATATTTAAATTCCATAAATAATTTCCATCTTCATGCGTAACTTCTGGTTTAATAGATGCACCTGTAGAGGATTGAACTTCAGGTAACAAAACCGTTAGGTTTAAACCAAAAGGTACAAAAGAAAATTCATTCATATCTAAGGCACCTAGGTTTTCTAAATCAAGAGTATCATCTTGAATTGGTTGTACAGTTGATTCAGTTGAATCATTACAAGACGCAATTATCAAGGTAAGTGTCAGTAGGATTAAAAATGTTTTTTTCATTATTCTGAGTATTAACCAGGTATAGATACAGTTCGAAGTGCAATTTAGCAAAAAAAATTTGAATCGATACAAATTAAATAGAAAACTAATTGATTTTGATACCTATCAGGATAATTAATCATATTTTTACGTCATAATTAGTTTTAATATGAAGGTAAGTGTTTGTAGAAAAGCGCATTTTAATGCAGCGCATAGATTGTATAATCCGAATTGGTCTTTCGATAAAAATCAAACTGTATTTGGGAAGTGTAACAATCCCAATTTTCATGGTCATAATTATAATTTAGAAGTTTGGGTAAAAGGTGAAATTGATCCTGAAACAGGGTATGTGATTGATTTAAAAATTTTGAAAGATATCATTCAGTCTCAAGTGGAAGATAGGTTTGATCACAAAAACTTGAATGAGGATACAGAAGAATTTAAAAATTTAATACCTACTGCTGAAAACATTTCAGTAGTGATTTGGAAATTAATTAAAGCAGAGTTAAACCCGGAGTTTGATTTGAAAATACGATTGTATGAAACGGAGAGAAATGTAGTAGAATTTGAAGGGTGAAATTTATTTAACTTTTATCTCTTCATTCGAACTGTCGCCAAAAAATGCATAATCTGAAAATTTTAATATGGTAATAAAATTTAGGTGAACATCTCTTGTTAAGATGGCAGATAGAAGTAGAGTGTTCTCGTTATAAATAATTTGATATTCGGTTAAATATGAGCCATTTCTATAGTGGTGTTGCGCTAACACATTCTCAAATTCATCATATTCAAACACCATTTTTGTCGTTGTTTTTCCAATGATATGCGCTTCTGTAAATTTTTCTGTTATTAGTCCTTTATCTCCATATTGATAGGTTGTTAACCCACGTCCCGAACCCGTTTTCAATTGATGCTCTTTTTTTAATAAATATCCGTCTTCATCTTTGTATATAAATTCAGTTTTAAATATTTTATGCTTACTGTTAAGGTATGTTTTTTTTAGACCAATTGGGGTGGTTGTGTAATTATAAAATTCACTTGAAATATAATAACTTTTATCGAGTTCGAAATTTATGATATCACTGGTTTTGTTTATATCACGGCGGTACTCTTGACTTAACATTCTGTGAATTGAATCGTATGTATAATGGTATGAATGAAACCCATACTTGTCAGATTTTCGTATTTCACTTAAATTACCATTGTCATCATAGTGATATTGACTAACAAGAGTGTCCTTGTTTTTAGTTTTAAATTCGGTAATTAATTCACCCTTTTGGTTAAATTGATATACATATATATTGTTCGTTTTTTTTATAGTTGCTGATTCAGCTTTGGTTGAATAATAGCCTGTAATGCGTTCTATTTTATTTTTTTTAATGAAATCGGCATTGAAGAAAGGTGTGTTACTAAATGTCTGTCCCTTTGAATTGTCAAGCATTTGAGAAAATGAAAAAGAGGTATATAGTATAAGAAAAGGAAAGAGATATAATTTCATAATTACAAAAGTAAAGTCTAAAAACGTGCCACGGTAGGGTTGTTTGATAATTAATGAACAAAGTTTTGAGAATAATTGTAGTTGCCCTTAATTATTTGTATCTTAGCATAACATCTTAACCTCAAAAAATGCCATTTAATAAACTTGATCATACTGCTGTAGGTAAAATAAAACCCCGTTTTAGATTACAAACGCCCGAAAGTCTAGATGAAATGGTGGAGTTAATTATTGCGCATGCAAATGATGATGAAACCATAAAGATTTCTAATCATACAAATCATGTCAAGTTGATGCTGCCATTTAAAGAAAGGCATTATTGGAGTCCAGTAATGAATTTAACTTGCGAATGGGATGAATATGAAAAAAAAACATATATAAGTGGGGTAATTGGACCAAATGATAAAGTATGGACTATGTTTACTTTTTTTTATATTGGTGTTATCATGATGGGGATGTTCGGCGGTATTTTTTCATTAGTTAAATGGCAAATTCATGACGACACGACTTGGCTTTTTATTATCCCATTGTGTCTATTCATACTTGGTTCAATTTTTTCAACTGTTAAATACGGTAAACGAAAAGCACATACTCAAATGCTTCATTTATTAAGATTTTTGAGGCGAGCGGTTGATTCTGTTGAATGTGTAAGAGTTGAGGAATAAGAGGGTGGTATGAATAGAAGAGGGTTTGTACAAAAAACAAGTTTACTGGCTGTTGGGTCACTTGCATTGTCTTCATTCAAACATGTGAAACCGAATTTGAAAATTCTCCCAAACGGGTTAAAGAAAGGTGATATTATTGGGTTGACGGCTCCAGCGGGTGCAATTTTTAATAGCCATCAAATTTCAAAAATTAAGTCGAAATTAACAAGTTTAGGATTCAAAGTGTTATTAGGAAAAACATTGTATGAACAAGATGGTTTTTTAGCTGGTAATGATGAGTTTAGAGTGCAAGAATTACATAGTTTATTTAAAGATAAAACGGTAAAAGCAATTATTGCTATGCGCGGTGGTTGGGGATGTGCACGAATTTTGGATAAATTAGATTATCAACTTATAAAAGATAATCCAAAAATTTTAATGGGGTATTCTGATATCACCTCTTTATTACTAGCAATTCAACACAACACTGGATTAGTGACTTATCACGGACCGGTTGGTTATTCATCTTGGAAAGGATTTTCAACATTTAATGTTTTTAAAACAGTAGTTGATGGAAAGCCTTTTGTGATGAAAAACCCTTCTACGAATGTAAAGGATTTAGAAACTGTAACAAAAGGCAAGGCAATTGGACAATTGATTGGTGGTAACTTAACAGTAATTTCTTCAATGATTGGAACAAATCATGAACCTAATTGGCACAACAAAATACTGTTCTTAGAAGAAACAGGTGAGGAGCCTTACAGAATCGATAGAATGTTGTGGCAATTAAAACAAGCACAAGTTTTTGAACAGATTAATGGCTTGGTGATTGGTGCGTTTACGAAATGTACGCCAGAATTTCCTGCCGAATCGTTTTCATTAGCTGAAATTTTTAATCAACATTTTAAGCATGCTAATTTTCCTGCTTACAAAGGTGCAGTGATAGGTCATATTGTTCCAAAATTTACTTTACCGATTGGTGTAAATGTTGAAATGGATGCTGAAAATTTCACCATTAGAACATTAGAACATTCTATTTTATAGTAATATTGTAGAATGTTTAAGTTTTTCACTCCAGTTTACCAGCAAACAAAATTGAATCAGTGGATTAATATAGTGAGTGTGTCTTTCTTGTTAATTACGATTATTCGTGTGTTAGAGTGGAATTTGATTTTATCCTATCATACCATTTCAAGTGCTTTGCCTATTTGGGAGTTGGCAGGCTTGTTTCATGATTACTTCGCTGTTACTGTAATGTTAGTGTGTTTTGGTATTTTACAAAGATTATTCTTCTTTGTCAATATTAGGATTGCTAGATTTATTGTTTTAGCCATTGTTTTATCATTATTCTTGTTTCAGTTGTTATTAGTGTTTTATTTTAATGAATCCTTAACGCCTTTATCTGTTAGTGATATTTATGGGATGAGTCAAAGTCAGGTTGAATTTATTTCAGAAATCTATGGGTTTAAAATGGTCTATTTGTTTAGCATTGTTCCTATTGTAATACTTCTAATGTTTGTTGTTAATGTACTCGCTAGAGTAGTTAATTTTAAATTGATAAAAGTGTTCTCAATTGGTTTAATGGTATTAAGCGTTGGGAAAATGGTTGTAAAGCCAGTAAGTCAGAATACTTATGATAGTGAATTAAATTTTCACATTGTAAGTAATAAAGTGTACTATTTTGCTAGCAGTTGGTTTACTTATCAAAATGATCAATTAATGAATTCTGATGAGTTTGTTCCTAATACTGAATTTCCATTTTATCATCAAAAAGAGGTTAAAGATGTATTGAGTCCTTTTTTTAGTGAAAGTGAAACGGCACCAAACATTGTTTTTATTATTTCTGAATCATTAGGTAAACAATATTCTGGAAAGGATGCTCGTTTAGGAAGTTTCACTCCTTTTTTAGATTCTTTAGCTGAGCATAGTTTGTATTGGCAGAATATGGTTGCCAATGCGGAACGAACGTTTGGTGCAATTCCTAATTTAATGACAGGATTACCAGAAGGTGAAAGAGGTTTCATGAATTTAATTTGGAATATGCCAGATCACCTTTCTTTACCTTTGGTATTAAAGGAACAAAATAACTATCAAACAGGATTTTATTGTGGTGCTTGGAAACATTTTGATAATATGGCGGAATATGTACGGTTTCAAAAATTTGATCACGTGTTAGGAAAAATAGATTTTTTACCAAATCTTATCGATCATGTAGATATTCCGGGTGAAAAGCAATACGAAATGAAAAATTGGGGAGCTGAAGATTATGAAGTGTTTCAACAATCTGTTGAATTTATAGCTGAAAATTATGATTCATTATCGCCGTTTTTTAATTTATATTTATCAACCTCTTTTCATAAGCCGTATGCATTTACGAATCAAACTAAATTTGATAAAAAAGCGTTGGATATTATTAGTCGAACTGTTGAAAATGAGGAGCAAGAAAATTACCGTAAACAGTTATCTGATTTTGGGACAATTTTATACGCAGATTATAGTATGCAGCAACTATTTGAAATGTATAAAAAAGCTGATTTATTTGAAAATACTATATTTATAATATGTGGTGATCATTCTTTAAAGTTTATGAGTGACAATTCAAGACTTGAAAAATTTCATGTACCATTATTGATATATTCTCCATTACTGACTAGATCAAAGTCAATAAAAAGTGTCATATCACAAAAAGATGTGCCTTCTGGATTACAAGCGCTTCTAAAGAATACCTTTAATTTAAATTTACCGAAATTTTCAATTTCCCAGAATAATGGTTTGGATACTTTGGAAAGTTTATCATTTTGTGATGATGATTTTGTGATGATGTATACGAATAAAAGGTTAACGAATTATGTTGAAAAAGATGTATTATTATCGGATAATATGTTGTTTAAAATTGGAAAGAATCTAAGCGTTAATAAATTTAAAAATGACAGACAATTAAAGGAGTTACAATCTAAACTGTTGAACTATAATTTACATTCAAATTATGTGTGTTCCAGTAATAAGTTGTTACCTCAATCTGTTTTAGAGAAATTTTCTTCTTTCAATTATCAATTAAACTTTTTTAACGATTTCAGTTTTAGTCAAATAAAGAATTTCAAATCTGATAGTTTATGTAATAAAATCTATTATTCTAAACCTAAATCTGTCAAAGTAATAAGCCGAAAGTTTATTTCTTTGTTGACTGACCAACGCATTCATTTATCTACGCGGGTACGTGTAATCATTAAGTTTAAATTACTATCACCAAGTGGCGACCTGCCGCAATTGATTATTGCTCATACAAATCCAGAAATAAAGGATAAAATATTTTATTTAAAATTGAATGGTAATTACCTTAAAGAAACTAGTAAGGACGGTTGGTTGAATGTTGAAACTGCATATTGGATAGAGAGGGGTGATGATGATGTGATCAACGCTTATCTTTTTAATCCAGATATAGAAACGCTGTATCTTGATGATTTATTAATTGAGATAAGAGATTTTTAAGACGTTTTGTCACATATTTCTTAACGGCAATATTTTTGCTATGGGTATGGTGTGCATAGACAAGACAATAAAATTACTCGAATTTCTTTTGGAATAGCATTTTCAATTGTAACAACTATGGTTATCGTATTTTTGTATGATTTTCATTTTCATTTAGAATTATATAGGTTTGGACTGTTACCAAGGAACTTCTCTGGTTTATTAGGTATATTGACTTCACCTTTTATTCATAGTACTAACAATTATTCACATATTATGAATAATTCAATTCCCATGTTTGTGTTAACGTGGTTATTGTTTTATAGTTATAGAACGGTGGCAGGTAAAGTATTTGTTTTTGTTTACATCTTTACTGGACTTGTAGTCTGGTTAATTGGTCGTGAAACATTCCATATTGGAATGAGTGGTGTTATTTATGGATTAACATCTTTTTTAATAGCGAGTGGGTTCTATAGAAAGAATATGCGTGTAGCAGGTATATCCCTATTGGTAATTTTTCTTTATGGAAGTATTATATGGGGGGTTATTCCTTTAGATCCTTCTATTTCTTGGGAAGGTCACTTTTTTGGTTTTCTTTCAGGATTAATAATGGCAGGCGTGTTTAGAAATGCTGGGCCACAGCCTGCAAAGTATAGATATGAAGTGGAAGAGGAGTTGGGTTATGAATATGAAGAAGAATTTTGGTTGGACAAACCAGTGACTATAGAAATAGAAGGGGAAACAGTCGTAGATGTCGAACCTGACCTAACGAGTCAATATGAGCCCTTTAAAATCAATTATATCTATCTTCCTACACAAGCTGGCATTACTGAAGATAAAGATGAAGAAGAGTGATGTTAGGAGGTGAATGAACTTCTGATAGTCAGATTTTACATCTGTCAAAATACATTAAGCATAAAAAAGCCCTTTGAACTTAATCAAAGGGCTTTTGTTATATGTTATTTAAAGTTTACTTTAATTTCTTAGCAACTTCAATTTCGTGGAATGATTCAATGATATCACCAACTTCAATGGCGTTATATTTGTCAATATTTAATCCACATTCAAATCCTCTCTTAACTTCTTTAGCATCATCTTTGAATCGTTTTAATGATCCTAAAGTTCCAGTAAATACTACAATACCTTGTCTAATAACTCTAACTGGGTTTTTACGAGTAATTAAGCCATCTGTAACAAAACAACCTGCAATTGTACCAACTTTAGTAATTGAGAATGTTTCTCTAATTTCAGCAGAACCAAGAATTTCTTCTTTAATTTCTGGAGATAATAGACCTTCCATTGCCTCTTTGATTTCGTCAATAGCTTTGTAAATTACAGAGTACATTCTAATATCAACGCCTTCTTCTGTAGCCATTCTTCTAGCTTGCATAGATGGTCTAACTTGGAATGCAACAATAATTGCGTCAGACGCTGCAGCTAAAGTAACATCAGTTTCAGAAACTTGTCCAACACCTTTATGTATAATGTTAACTTCAATTTCTTCAGTAGATAATTTCTGTAAAGAATCAGATAGGGCTTCAATCGAACCATCAACATCACCTTTTACAATAACGTTAAGTTCTTTAAAGTCACCAATAGCTAAACGTCTACCAATCTCATCTAAAGTAATATGTTTCTTAGTTCTAAGACCTTGCTCTCTTTTCAATTGTTCTCTCTTAACAGCAATTGCTTTAGCTTCTTTTTCATCAGCTAATACATTAAATGAATCACCTGCAGAAGGCGCTCCATTAAATCCTAAAATGGCAACTGGTACAGATGGTCCAGCTTCTTTAATTCTTTGTCCCTTGTCATTTTCCATGGCTTTTACTTTACCATAGTTTTGACCAGCAATAATAAAATCACCAACTTTTAAAGTTCCTGAAGATACTAATACAGTTGTTACATAACCTTTACCTTTATCAAGTGTAGCCTCTACAACGGTACCAACTGCTTTTTTATTAGGATTAGCTTTTAAATCAAGCATTTCTGCTTCTAAAATTACTTTTTCTAATAATTGTTCAATGCCTAATCCTTTTTTAGCTGAAATATCATGAGATTGGTATTTACCACCCCATTCTTCTACTAAAATTGATGGACTCATTGCTGATAATTGTTCTTTTACTTTATCAGGATTTGCTCCATCTTTATCAATCTTATTAATTGCAAACACCATAGGTACTCCCGCCGCTTGTGCGTGAGAAATAGCCTCTTTAGTTTGTGGCATTACGTCATCATCAGCCGCTACAATAATAATTGCGATATCGGTAACTTGTGCACCCCTTGCTCTCATGGCAGTAAAGGCCTCATGTCCTGGTGTATCTAAGAATGTAATCTGTTGACCACTTTCCATTGTTACAGAATAGGCACCTATATGTTGTGTAATTCCTCCGGCCTCACCATCAGCAACACCAGCGTTTCTAATATAATCTAATAAAGAAGTTTTACCATGATCAACGTGACCCATTACCGTAATAATTGGTGCTCTTGGTAATAAATCTTCTGGTTTATCTTCTTCTACAATAATTGCTTCTTGAACATCAGCTGAAATAAATTCAGTTTCAAATCCAAAATCAGAAGCTACTAATTGAATCGTTTCGGCATCTAACCTTTGGTTAATAGAAGCAAAAATACCTAGTCCCATACATTTACCGATTACCTCAGTAGCTGATACGTTCATCATTGATGCTAATTCAGAAACGGTTACGAATTCTGTTAACTTTAATATTCCTTTTTCTAACTCCTCTTGTTCTAGTTCTACTTCACGTCTCTGAGCAACGGCATCTCTTTTCTCTCTACGGAATTTAGACCCTTTACTTTTACCTTTACCTTGTAATCTGGCTAAAGTATCCTTAATCTCTTTTTGGATTTCTTTTTCGGTAGGAGCAACTTTTTCAGCACGCTTAAATGGTTTTTTAGGACCTTTATTTTTCCCTTGGTATCCAGTACCGGAACCTTGATTTGATTTTTTAGTTACATCTACAACCTTCTTAATTCGCTTACGCTTCTTACGTCTATCAGCAAATGATTCTTTTTTAGCAGGTTTCTTTTCCTCCTTAAGAATAATTTTACCAATAATCTTAGGTCCTGCTAAAGCTGCTGATTTTGCTTTAATAGTTTCAATAACTACGGGTTCTTTAACTATTTTAGGTTTTTCAACTTTTTTCTCTTGAACAAAAGGTTTTTTTACTTTTTTCTCTTCAACTTTTTTGGCAGGTTTATGAGTTTTTTTAGCTTCCTTTTGTTTAACCGGTGGTTTAACTACTTTTGGTTCCTTTTTCTTACGATCAGGACGTGTCTTTTGGTTAATTGACGATAAATCAATTTTACCAAGAACAGCAACTTTTACATCACCTTCGCCAATAATAATTTTTTCTACTGGTTGAACTTCAGGCTTGATCTCAGGTTTGATTTCAGGCTTGATCTCAGATTTAACCTCTTCCTTGATTTCCGCCTTTTTTTCAATTACTGCTTCAACTTTTTCTTCAACAACTTCTTCAACAACAGGTACAGCCTCTTTCTTAACCTCTGGTTTAGGAATTGGTGTAGACTCTTTAAAGTCATTTACATTGAAATCTTCAGTTTTTTCAACTACTTCTGGAGTAGCCTCTTCAACTTTCATATCTTTTAAAGATATCGATTCTCTTGTTTCTGTTGATCTCGAAGCAGATGCTTTTTTAGAGTTTTGCTTTGCCGTTTTATCGGCAGCATACTCTACCTCTAAAGCATCTAACATTCCACCTTCAATTTTGGTGTTTGGTTTTGAATCAATCTCAAAACCTTTTTTACCTAAAAAGTCAACGATAGTAGAAATACTAACATTATACTCTTTAGCTGCTTTGTTTAATCTTTTTGCTTTACCTGCCATACTATTTGTTAAGCTCTATTATTTAATTTATCTAACTTTAATTAGATAGTTGTTTGTTATGCCATTCTGTGAAAAAGTTTTGAACTTATAACGATTTCACGTCTGATGAGAGAAAGTAAGTATTAATTACTCTGCCTCAAACTCGGCTTTTAAGATGTTTACTACATCTTCTACTGTTTCAATTTCTAAATCAGTACGTTTTACTAAGTCGTTTACGTCCATTTCAAGTACAGATTTTGCAGAATCTAACCCAATAGAATTTAATTCTTTAATCACCCATGCTTCAATTTCATCCGAAAATTCTGATAAACTAACATCATCAATATCTTCAGCACCTTCTCTGTATACATCTAATTCATAGCCAGTTAGTTTACCAGCTAATCTAATGTTAAATCCACCTTTACCAATTGCTAATGACACTTGGTCTGGTTTTAAATATACATCTGCTCTACCTTCGTCTTCATGTAACTCAATTGACGTTACTTTAGCTGGAGATAATGCTCTTGTAATAAATAATTTTTCGTTTGATGTGTAGTTAATTACATCAATGTTTTCGTTTTGTAATTCACGAACAATACCATGAATTCTTGCACCTTTCATTCCAACACATGCTCCAACTGGATCAATTCTGTCATCATAAGATTCAACAGCAACTTTCGCTCTGTCTCCTGGTTCACGAACAATTTTCTTAATTGTAATTAATCCATCAAATACTTCAGGAACTTCTAATTCGAATAAACGTTCTAAAAATTCTGGAGCAGTTCTAGATAATATAATTACTGGAGAGTTATTTCTTAAATCAACTTTAGAAACAACAGCTCTAATAGAATCACCTTTTTTGTAATAATCAGAAGGAATTTGTTCAGTCTTAGGTAAGATTAACTCATTATCTTCATCATCTAATACTAAAATTTCACGTTTCCAAACTTGGTAAACTTCACCAGTAATGATGTCACCAATTCTTTCTTTGTATAATTTATAGATATGATCTTTTTCTAATTCCATGATTCTAGAAATCAAGTTTTGTCTTAAAGACAATACATTTCTTCTTCCAAAATCATCTAATTTTAATTCTTCAGCTACATCTTCTCCAACTTCAAAATCAGGTTCGATTTTTACAGCGTCAGAAATAGATATTTCTAAATTTGGATCTTCAACCTCACCGTCATAAACGATTTCTCTGTTTACCCAAATTTCTAAATCTCCTTTATCAGGATTTATAATAATATCAATATGGTCGTCAGTACCATACTTCTTCTTCAACATAGAACGAAAAACATCCTCAAGGATGCTCATCATTGTCTCTCTGTCAACATTCTTTAAGTCTTTAAAGTCTGAAAACGATTCTATTAGTTCTAGCGCGTTCATATTAAAATGTAATTATAATTTTTGTTTCTTTTATCTCATTCATTTTAAAAGTATGGTCTTCTTCAATCCATTCTTTCTTTTTTCGTCCTTCTATACGTTTTTTCTCACGTGTAGTAATAACAACTTGGTCTTCTGTTACACTTTTCAGAACACCTTCAATTTTCCCACTTTTATAATCGTCAGCAGTTAAAGGTCTTAATTCTACAGGTTTCCCAATGTTTTTAATGTATTGTTTTAATACCTTAAAAGGTTTTGAAATATCAGCAGAAGCTACTTCAAGTGAAAAATCGTGTTCTTCTCTATCTAAGTTTTGTTCAATGTGTTTACTAACAGCAATACAATCTGTAATTGCTACACCACCGTTTTCAGAGTCAAGCTCAACTGAAATTTGATACCCAGGTCCAATATTAATATCTACGATATACACATCAAGTTCCCTCTCTGTAATACGTTCATTGGCCAACTGTTCAACTATTTGTTTTGTTATCATTTCTAAGTACAAAAAGAGGGGACGTTTTGTCCCCTCACACTGTTAATTCTTCAATTATGGTGCAAATATACGATATTTTTATTGCTTTGCAAACATTTACCTTGATTTTCAACTGTTTTATGATTTAGAATTCCGCTTTATACTTAAATTTGCGTAAAACTTTTGACAAATGGATTCACAAGACGGTACAATAAGAAAAAATATAGAAATTGGTTTTGAAGTAGAAGTCGTTCAAAAGCATCATCAAAGAACTGGAGAGTTGACTTGGGGAATTGTTAAACGTTTTTTGACAAAATCGCCTAACCATCCTCATGGGATTAAAGTATTGCTAGAAGATGGAATTGTTGGGAGAGTAAAGGTTATATTAACTGATTATACCGAGTAAAATGTAATTAAATATTATATTTTGTAACATTTAATTAGTTCTGATACTAACGGTTTAATTAGTTGCGTTTTTAGATTAGAAAATATAAACCATTTAGATGAAAGAAAATGAATTTCTTGTTTTGATTGAACAGCATAGCGGTATTCTCTATAAAGTTTCTAGAATGTATATGGACAGTGAGGTTGATCAGGAAGATTTACGACAGGATATAATTTTTCAATTATGGAAATCGATAGGTAAATTTAAAGGAGATAGTCAGTTTTCTTCTTGGATGTATCGCGTAGCCATTAATACCTCTATTACGTACTTTAAAAAAGATAAAAGACGTCCAGATAAAACCGAAATTAAGCCAAATTTGGATGTTGTAGACGAGATGGAAGTTGACGAAAAAGAAAGTCAATTAGCACACTTTTATAAAGCGGTAAAAACGCTAAATAAAATTGAAAAGGCGATTATTCTGTTATTTATCGAAGGGTATTCCCATAACGAAATAGCAAAGCAATTAGGTTTGTCCAGTGGTAACACCAGAGTGAAATTAAACAGAACAAAACAGAAAATTAAAGAATTAATTAAAACACAAGGTTATGAATTTTGATGATATAAAAAAAGAAATGAACGAATCAGTGGAGAAATTACCTAAAAATGAATTCACTATTGATTTGAATAAAGGAAGAAATAATCCTGTTCATATTATTAGAGCTAATATGATAAAAGAAGTTTTATTTGTTGTATTTGGAATAGTATTGTTTTTAATATATCCTTTTATTTTAAGTAAATTGGGTTGGGAAATGCCCGTTCTTGAAAAATCTACCTATTTAATATTCATGGCTTTGAATGCGTTAATGATGTCGCTTTATGTCATGAAGTTAATTAGTTTTGTCCGAAAATCTTCCAATTTTGAAACTAATACCAGAGATTCAATTAAAGATTATATCTATGAAGTTAAGTTAACTTTAGAATCTTATAAAGCTTATGTGGTGGCAAGTTCATTATTGATTCCTATCCCTATTTTTGCTTTGTTAAGTTTTAGAAATGGATGGGATACATCTCCTGATTTAAATTTTGAAAGGTGGTTTACATTACAATTAAGTACAAATGAAATAGTAATAGTAATTGTGAGCTATTTAATTTTCAGTGTTTCGTTTTATTGGATTACAAATGCTTGGACAAATTACCTGTACGGCAAGCATGTGACTGAATTAGAAAGAATAGTATATGACTTGGAAGAGACTGAGTAATTGATTTTAAAGTTCAAAACGTAAATTGTTTATGTTTTGATCTTTTATTATTGGCACAATTAAAACTAAATTATAAATTTGTTATAATATAACTTCAACTCGCGTTGTAATTTTATACTTACTTTCTAATTTGTAAAAAAATAGGCCAATACTAATCTTATGAAAATTCTTCACACAGCCGACTGGCATTTAGGACATAGACTACATGAACATTCTCAAAATGAAGAACAAAGCTTGTTTTTAAGTTGGATTGAAAATTATATTAGGGATAAAAAAATTGATATACTTTTAATTTCGGGTGACGTATTTGATACAGGATCACCATCTAATCAAAGTTTGCAAATGTATTATAGTTTTTTGGTGAAACTAAGCACATCTCCCTGTCATACTGTTGTTATTACTGGGGGGAATCATGATTCGCCAGGTACATTGAATGCGCCTAAAGAGTTATTAAACGCCTTGTCAATAAAAGTGATTGGTAAGGCAACTGAAAATATTGAAGATGAAGTGTTTGATATTGATTGCAATGGAGAAAAAGTAATAATTGGGGCAGTTCCTTACTTAAGGGATCAAGATATTAGACGAGCAGTGGCGGGTGAATCTTTTGATGAGTTAACTGACCGTTATAAACAAGCTTTGACGAATCATTACAATACTATTGCAGTTCATTGTGAAAGTATCAATACGACTAAAGCTCCCGTTATTGCCATGGGGCATTTGTTTGCTATAGGTGGTTCAGTGTCTGATAGTGAGCAAAATATTTACGTAGGAACATTAGGGCATATTGGAGCCAATGATTTTTCAGATACGTTTGATTATATTGCGCTAGGACATTTACATAGGCCTCAAATTGTTGGTGGTAATGATAAGATTAGATATTCTGGTTCTCCACACATTTTAGGATTTAGTGAATTAAATTATGAAAAAGCAATAGTTGTTCTAACAGTTGAGAATAATGTAATATCGGCAATTGAAAATGAAATTGTTCCACGTTTTAGGGAGTTTTATCGCTTAATTGGATCAAAGGATGAGGTAATTGAAGATTATAAAAATGTGATTTCTAATAGTTATGAATTAACACCGTTTGTAGAAATAGTGTTAGATGAAATTACGGCAAACGGTAATGATGAGTTAAAGAAAGAAGCAGAACCCTATCAGTTTGAAATTTTAAAGACAACGCTAAAAAAGCAACGTGAACATCTAGGAATTGAAGAGCAGTTAAAACACATTGAGTCTATAAAAGAATTATTACCTGAAAATGTATTTGAAATTAAGTGTAAAGAGCAAGGTTTTGATTTAAAAGAGAATCCAGAAATTTTGGATGCGTTTAATGAAACTTTGCAAAGCGTAAAAGAAGGGAATAGCAGGAGTTGATTTTATTATAATTTAAAGCATACAACCTTCACTATTTAAGTTAACAATTTACCACGCATGAAAATTATAAAAGTAGAGTTACAAAACATAAATTCATTAAAATCGGATTCACCAATCGTTATAGATTTTGAAACTAACGACTTTAAAGATGTTGGTTTATATGCTATTACTGGAGCAACTGGAGCAGGTAAAACTACAATTTTAGATGCCATTACCATTGCGTTGTATCACAACGTGCCACGCTTCAAGAATTCACGTGATAAATCGTTAGAAAATGTAGTAAGTTATGGTGCAAACAAAGCACATAGTAGAATTACATTTGAAAATGATAATGAAATTTATGAAGCCTTTTGGGCAATTAGATTAGCGAATAAAAAGGGGGTTAAAATAAAAAATCCTAGAGAAGAAGTTAGCTTAAAAAATTTAACCACCGATACAATAATTACATCTAACAAAAAGCGAGACTTAGTTGATGCCGTAGAGAAAGTAACGCAATTGGACTATACTCAATTTTTAAGATCTGTATTGTTAGCTCAAGGTGAATTTGCTTCTTTTTTAACCGCAAAAGGGTCAGAAAAAGGAAAGTTGTTAGAGCAAATTACGGGTGAAGATATTTATAAAAAGATTGGATTTAGTGTTTCAGATAGAAAAATTAAAGAAGAGAAAATACATAGTGAATTAGTAAGTACAATTAATTCTGATGATGTATTGACTGATGACAAGAAAGCTGAGTTTGAGCAAACAAAAATGCTTAAAAATAAGTTGATCGGTGAAGTTGAAACTAAGTTAAAAGAAGTTCAGTTTATTGTAGATTGGTATAAGAAAAGTAAAGGGTTACTTGCTGATGAAGTGAGTATTATTACGAAAAAAGATGAATTAGCTCAATTCGTAGAAAAACATGTAGTACAACTTGATCGACTAGAGTTAAATCAAAAAGCAGAACCATTTAAGGAGTTAATTCAAAACTTAAATAGATCTGAAAAAGAAAATCAATTAAAAACGGTTGAATTAGAAAAATTAGGAGAAGAATTAAAGGTGTTACTCCCAAAAATTGAAGGGTTAGAAATAGTAGACAAATCTAATACCACTGCGCTAAGTCAATTTGAAATTCTATTTGAAGCCTGGCAACCTAAATTTGATGCTGTCACCCAATTGGATGGTCAAATTAAGAATGAACGAACTAAGAAAGAGGAGTCAAAAGCTACTTTGGATAAAGTAATTAGAATGAGTAGTGAGATTCAAACTAAACTTAATTCAAATACGAAATTAAAACAAAAATTAATTACGGAAATTGAGACGATTGAAAATGAAACGTCAAAGCAAGCCAGTTTAGAATTGGTGGATGAACAAATTTCTGATTGGACGAAAGGATTAACCTCTTTAAAACACCATAAGGAGTTAATTGTTGAAGGTAATATATTTATTAAAGGCAAAGAAATCCTAATTGAAAATACAAGAACAGAATTAAAATCAAAGACGGAATTACGTACTGTTGAGTCCAAAAAAATAGAATCATTAGAAGTTGAATTAAATGAAAATTTAGAAAAACTGAAGGCAAATGGCTCTGAAGATTTAAGTACTAAAAAAGACGATTTAGTTCAGAAAGAGCAGCAATGGAATAGCTTTAAACAATATTCAGAATTGTATTTGAAATTAAATGAAGGATTAAACCAAAATAAAATTGATACGAATCAATTGACGATTGAATTAGAAAAATCGATTCATCAAATTGTCGTTTTAACAAACCAAGTTGGAACGCAAGAAATATTGGTGAAAGATCAAGAGAAAATCCTGAATTTAGAAAAAAGTATTAAAAGTTATGAAGCAGATCGTGCCAAGTTATCACCTGGAGACGAATGTGGTTTATGTGGGTCAACTGAACATCCATTTGTTACGGAATATAGACAAACTGATGTTTCGCAATCAGAACAAGAAGTTGAAGCTAGAAAAGTGAAACTAAAGAACTTTACTCTGGTTTTAAATTTAGAGTTACAAAACAAAGTAAGTTTAGAAACTAAGAAAAATGGGCTGATTAAGTCTAAAACAGAACTTGATATTCAGCGCGTGGAGACGACCGAAAAGGTTAAAATGTTAGAGCTAGACTGTGAAATTAGTAATTCATCTAAAATACAAATTCAATTAAATTTAGTAAAAAGAGATCTCGTTAATTTAGAGAGAGCTATAAAAGTTCAAAATGAATTACGAGCCAAAAAGGAAGCAGTGTTGGTTAATATCTCAACCCAAAAAGAGATAATTAATTCGATTCACAGTCATGTGGCTAGGTTAACTGAAAAGTTAAAAAATAATAAGGAAGCTCAAACAATAACCCATAAGTCGATTGAAGAATCCAATCAAAATTGTAAAGATTTAGAAACGGACTTAATTCCAAAATTAAGGCAATTTAATTATGAATTACCGACTAATGAACAGACTAATATATTTATTAGCGACATTGAAAAAAGTATTGCCAATTATCGCTTAAAATTAAAAGAATTAGAAAGTAAAAAAGGAGAGTTAGTCGTTTTAGATACTAAACTAACGAATGACAATGCCCAGCTTAAAGAAAAGTTAAAAGCAAAAGAAGACCTACAAAAATTAATCAAAGTCAATGCGGAAGAAATTATAAAAGCGACAGAAAAACGACAACTAATTTTACCTTCTAATTTATCTGTGGAGGATAAACGCTTTAGTTTGCAAAATGAAAAAAATAGGATTGAAACGCAATTGCAGTTAAACAAAACAGTATTGCAAAATGAATTGGAGTTTAAAACAAAAAAAGAGACCTTAAAAACTCAAGTTACGTCAGATAATACTAAACTAAATGAGGAGATTGAAACGTTAACTAAACAATTAGATGGACAGATAATTGATAGTGATTTCAATTCGAAACAAGACATTGAAAATGGGCTGCTAACCCAAGTTGAGAAAGTACGTTTTTCCAAAAATAAAGAGTATATAACAGGAGAAGGAATTAAAATAGAAACGTTAACGGCTGAATTGATTAAGAATACGGATGCTCTGGAGCAATCAAAAAAATTCACTATTGCTGAGGAAGACATTACGGAACGATTGGAGAAATTAAACCAAGAGCAGAAAGAACATATTTCTGTTCAGGGAGAAATTAAAGAGGCGTATAGAAAGGATAAAGAGATTAGAGATAGAAACAAAGAAATCATTGTTAAGATTGATGCGCAATTTGAAATTGTAACCGTTTGGAAGCAGCTATTTCATATTATTGGAAATTCAAAAGAGGCCTTCAATATTTATGTGCAACGTTTAACATTAAAGAACTTATTGAAACTGGCGAACTCTCACTTGTATCAATTAAACAAGCGTTATTCATTACAAATGAATGAGCGCTATAAGTCAGGAGAGGAACTTAATTTTAATTTAATTGACCATTACCAAACGGATCAATCCAGGTTAGTGGATACTTCAAGTGGGGGAGAGAAATTTATCATAAGTTTAGCCTTAGCGTTAGGATTGTCAGATTTAGCAAGTAAAAATGTAAAAATTGATTCTTTATTCATTGATGAAGGGTTTGGAACCTTAGATAACAACACCTTAGAAACGGTAATATCTACCTTAGAGACCTTACAATCTCAAGGGAAAAAAATTGGAATCATCTCTCACGTAGAAAATCTAAAAGAACGTATCCCCACTCAAATTCAAGTGACTAAAAAAAGTAATGGTGTGAGTAGTGTGGAAGTGGTGTATTGATAAATCACCCCATAGGTTTATTAGAACACAATACATTAACCCAGCGGTGTACAATACCAAATAATAATGTACTATATTTGACGTTATTACTAATAAATAAAATCCTATGAAAATATTGTTTTCTATTTTATGTATAACCTTGAGTTATACGTCTTTTTCTCAAGAGTCGCATTCAGTTAATACCTCACGATTCCGAATAGGTATAATAGCTCAACCAAACATTGCTTACCGTAGATTATTGAAAATAGAGAATGATGATTTTCTTGATTTAATTATTACTGATAGAAATAAAAGAGAAATCCCAAAATTAGGATATAATTTTGGATTGAACACTGAATTCAAAATAGCTAATCATTTTAAATTGGAAACGGGTGTAAATTATTCTAACAAAGGCTATAGAACTAAAAAAATTGTAGCTATCACCTCTGAACCAGGATTATCACATTTTCAAATTGGCTATGTTCATCATTATATTGAGGTTCCTTTAGTGTTAAATTATATTGTAGGGAAAAATAAATTGAAATTGATTTCAAGCTTTGGAGTTTCAATGAATGTATTAGTATCGTCTAAAATAAAAAGTATTTTGTACTACGAAAATAGTTCAAATAAAACAACGTATTCTAATATGGAGAACGAATTTGAGACGTATAAAAAATTCAATTTAACACCCTCAGTTAGTATAGGTGTTGAATATCAGATTAATGCTAAAACGAGTATCAAAGTTCAACCAACTTTTAATTACAGTATCTTAAATATTATTGATGCACCAATTAGCGCTCACCTTTGGAGTACAGGAATACAATTTGGATATTATATAGGGTTTTAATAATTAATAGAGACAAAACAAACCAATGACACAAAACAAAATATTCTACACATCAGGTTATCAAAAAGACAACATTGATATAGCTGGAATTACAAAAGCAATTCATGACATTCAGTACATGGATGATGAACACGGAGCCTTTTGGG
>Ga0209395_1001264_pt1 | contig 35873 bp, 33 predicted proteins | sample GOMGulsemesocosm_3_FD_184635 | JGI IMG/M metagenome (GOLD analysis project Ga0209395, IMG submission 184635) | Methane-oxidizing microbial communities from mesocosms in the Gulf of Mexico - GOM9D Gulf of Mexico (SPAdes) (version 2) | ecosystem: Environmental > Aquatic > Marine > Cold seeps...
TTACTGTTACATGTTGATCTAGCAAATGCCCCCGATAAGTTGTTAAACCTATACTTTGGAGAAGAAGAGAAAGAGAGATATCAGCAGTATCAATCGTAAAGCTGATTTAGTACGAAGCTAAGAACAGGCTAAGGCTTTAGAGTTATGCTGTAAACTCAAAAACACGCAGAACTGAAACCCCATCTCTAAAAACAAAAAGGCAATATCACTTGCGCGACACTGCCTTTAAAAAATTTAAAACTGTAAAAGTTTAAAAGTTTAAAAGTTTAAAAGTTTAAAAGTTTAAAAGTTTAAAAGTTTAAAAGTTTAACCAATAACACTACCTAATTGGAAGATAGGTAAGTACATCGCAACAATCAAACCACCAACAACTACACCTAATACAACCATAATCATAGGTTCTAATAGACTTGTTAATGCATCAACAGCATCATCAACTTGTTGTTCATAAATGTCAGCTACTTTACTTAACATACCGTCTAAATCACCTGATTCTTCACCAATCATCACCATTTGTGAAACCATATCCGGGAAAGCACCGGTTGTTTTCATTGCCACGTTCATCTGCATACCACCCATTACTTCTGAACGAACATTATTAATCGCAGAGCGATAAACATAGTTACCTGATGCACCCGCAGCTGAGATAAGGGCATCAACTAACGGAATACCAGCAGCAAAAGTTGTTGAAAGTGTTCGCGCAAAACGTGCAACGGCAGCTTTGTCTAAAATGGTACTAATAACTGGAATTTTAAGTACAAATTTATCGGTATTATCACGCACTTTTTGAGATTTCAGATGTGCTTTCTTAAAGGCTATAACAGAAACAATGACAATACCTAGAATAATATACCAGTAGCTTTGCACCACATCTGATATAGCGAGTACAAACAACGTAAACGCAGGTAATTCGGCACCAAAACCTTCAAAAATATCTTGAAATTGAGGAATTACAAAGAGTAAAAGCAACATAGTTACCACCCCCGCTACTGCTAAAACAGCAGCCGGATAAAACATCGCTTTTTTGATTTTTGATTTTAATGCTTCTGATTTCTCTTTGTAAATAGAGATACGGTCATAAATTGTTTCTAACGCACCAGACTGTTCACCCGCATCCACTAGATCACAATAAAGATCATCAAAATACTTAGGATGCCCGCGCAAGGTTTGTGAAAGTGGCGTACCCGAGGCAACCTCATTTGCAATTGAACTCATTAATTCACGTAACGGTGCTTTCTCATTACTTTTAGCAATTAACTGCAGGCTTTGTACTAATGGCACACCAGCACTTAACATCGTTGCAATTTGACGTGAAATAACCGCAATGTCCATCGGTGTGACTTTGTCACCAAATGAAAATAGCGGTTTAGATTTCTTCAATGCTTTAGTAACATTAACGCCTTGCTTACGCAACTCAGCCTTAATCTCCGCAACGGACTCACCCTGCAGTTCACCAGATACTTTATTACCTTTGCGGTTGATTCCTTTCCACTTAAAAGTATGAATCACTGTGGCTTTTGCATTTTTCTTTGCAGCCATGATATTTTCCTTAATTTATTTGGGCTTACCCTAGGTAAACTGTTTTCTGTAAAACTCAGGAGTACATACTCCCCCTTCGTAACCTATCTATAATAAGCTTCACATAATATAAGTTCTGAACATTACAAGGCTAAAGCCTTACTTCCAACCATAAACAACACTTACTCAAACACACCATAAAATCTAACCTTCAATCAGCATTAGTGGGTTATTTATACGTTCATAGTAATACCATAATACTATTATGATCTAATCAGCCATATAGTAATAACTACTCACCTACCAAGAGCCTGATAACAATAATAGCCCATTAATATGCTTACTACTTTACCTTTAAATGTTTTACATGATTAATGGCTGTGTAATTAAAAGTTTTAGTAATAAATGCATGTAGTTAGGCATAATAGCAAACGCAGATAATAGGTATTCTTTTTTATCTAATTTTATGAGCTGTGCATGTAAATAAGTTAATACCTGACCGTGATTGCACGTACCTTTTGAGGAGTAGGCAAGGTGGTTATCCATTGGTGGACGCTGCTTATAGTTACTTTATATCAATATGTTAGCAACAAACCTATCACTACCATACGTTCGGAAAGAAATTTAAAATAGGTAAGGTTATCTGTGTGTGGTAACTGGTTATGTTTCATAAAGTACCTATAAAACATTATTCAGAAACGCTAACCCAGTTTAAATAACTTCTACTGGGCTTCATCTTTAAAAACAAATATATTACTCGGAAGTGATAGTTCAATGTCGTTACACTTAGCTACAAATGCAACACCTAATCATACAAAGTTAGCTCCTAATACAGTTATTTTGTTTATAAATATACTTAAGTAACCCTAGTCACCTCTTTTAAACTGGTTACACCTTCAATTGCTTTATGTAATGCCGACTGACGCAATGAATACATGCCTTCCGCTTCAGCAACATCTGCTATCTGCATTGCGTTACCATCATTCAAAATAATGTGACCAATATTGTCAGTCATCACCATTACTTCATAGATACCTACACGGCCTTTGTAGCCATCACTACATTTGTTACAACCTACAGGCTTGTAAATAGTAAAGCCTTTTTCAATATCTTTGGCATTAAACCCGATATTTTTCAGCTCAATATCATTATAACTATCTTCTTCTTTACACTCATTACATAAACGCCTAGCCAGACGTTGCGCAATTATTAATGAAACAGAAGAGGCTATATTAAAGGCAGGTACGCCCATATTTAATAGGCGCGTTAAGGTTTCAGCAGCAGAGTTAGTATGCAAAGTGGATAATACCAAGTGACCAGTTTGTGCTGCTTTGATACCAATTTCGGCAGTTTCTAAATCACGGATCTCACCAACCATCACGATATCAGGATCTTGACGCAGGAATGAGCGCAGTGCAGAAGCGAAGGTTAATCCCGCTTTTACGTTAATTTGTACTTGGTTAATACCCGTTAAGTTAATTTCAACAGGATCTTCCGCCGTAGATATATTTCGTTCAACGGTATTAAGAATATTCAAACCAGTATAAAGCGAAACGGTTTTACCACTACCCGTTGGGCCGGTGATTAAGATCATACCCTGAGGTTTATCTAACGCGTCTAAATATTTAGCTTTCTGTTCAGCGCTATAACCTAATTTATCAATATCAAGTGCAGCGGCCGAGCTATCTAAAATACGCATTACGATTTTTTCGCCCCACATTGTAGGTAGTGTACTCACACGTAGGTCAATATTACGTTTTGCAGATATTTTAAGCTTGATACGACCATCTTGTGGTAAACGGCGCTCTGCAATATCGAGTTTTGACATTACCTTTAAACGCGCAGAAAAACGGTTAGCAAGGTTAACAGGTGGGGTTGCCATCTCTTTTAAAATACCATCGATACGAAAGCGGATGCGGTATTTTTTCTCATAAGGTTCAAAATGTAAGTCTGATGCACCTTTGCGCACTGCATCGATTAGAATACCGTTAATATATTTAACAATCGGCGCATCATCATCAACACCTTGCGTTTCATCTAAACGAGAATCAGATTCATCAACTTCAATATCGTCGATGTCGCCCATATCCATATCATCGAGTGATTCCTCATCACTTTCAAGAAGCTTATTTATCGCTTCTTTAAGGAAAGCCTCTTCAACCAACAAGGCTTCGGTATGCATAGCAAAACTAAAACCAAAGTCTTCAAGGGCCCCCACGTTGGTTGGGTCTGACATAGCGATATAGAGGGTTTTTTGTTGCACATAAACCGGCAACGCATGATGCTTCTCTATTAGTTTCTGATTTATAAATTTATCAGGAATATTATCAAGTTCTAAGGTATCAGAGTCTAATAGAGGAATACCATACTCAGCTTCACAGAACTGCGCAAGCTCAAGACTAGAAATAAAGTTATTTTCCACCAGATAGCTAACCAATGATTTTTTTTCATTCGCGGCAGTGGTAGTAATTTTTTGAAGTTTATCGAGGGGAAGTAAACCACGAGTGGCCAAGCTCGAAGCTAGGCCACTAATATTATGAGATGCCATTAACAACTAGCTACGGCAGGCTTTAGGGGCAAGAGTAGCTTTATCGGCAGTATCTGTGTGACAGGTAAACTGCCCTGCAGAGTAATTTAGCCAGATAGAGCCTGAAATTGATGAATTAGAAAATGTACATTCGATTGATTTCGTTGCAGCAGAAACTACACTAAACCCACAAATACTAGAAACACCTAATCCAATAGTTGCTGTATCTAGGGTCCCGCCTTCGCTAGCAGTTATAGTGTAGCCTGCTTTAGCTGCTGATATTTCAGCCAACCCGCCTGCTATTTCAGATTTTTTTACATAATCTTGATAAGCAGGCAACGCAACTGCAGCCAAAATACCGATAATCGCGATAACGATTAATAGCTCGATTAATGTAAAACCACTTTGAATCTTTTTCATTTTAATTTTCCTTAATATAAATTAACACCATTTATATTTCTCTCTGCTTTCCCCAGCATGGCCTGTAGGAGAGGAAACATGAAACAGTGCAATAAAAGTTAACCTTATTAAAAACGGGTTTTAGTGTTATGTTTATTAACAACTAAAAGGAAGTCCTTTTCTTTTCTCATACAAATCGAATGAGCAGAGAGAAGGTCTTTAATAAAATCAACTCAAGTGTGAAAGGTTAATTTTATAACAATCGATAAAGCCAGTATAAATCACTCACCTTTTGCTTTCACTTATAGCTTAGCCTAAAATAGATAAACTATGACATTCAAACAAAATTGAATAAACTTTAGAATTAATATAAAACAATTAACCTTGCGTTATTGAATAATCGCACACTAACATCATGCAAACAACCCAGAGTCAGCGTACTAGCGTTAACAATTAGATGGCGGTCTCACTTTTAAGGCATTTAAAACAGATAAAAAATTTAGTTTAATAATCAAAGGTGTACTAAGCTAATTACAACCCAAAGCCACTGATTGCAAAGTAATTAAGCAATACAGATGTTAATAGATAATTACAGGTATGTTAAGCAACGTCTATTTTCTAAGCTTTCTTACAGTGTTCACCCCATTCTCACAAGTAGATATCGCACAGTTTGAATTGTGCATACACCTTGCTAAAGATGGCAATATATTCACAAAAAATCAGCAGTTCTCACCCAGTGTTGTACCCCACTATTCAAAAAACCAGAAGTAGCGCTTCAGGTACGCATGTTTTGCGGACCTAGAACACAGGTAAGACTAATTTCCAAAGAACAAAATATCCCCAGGGGCCAACCCTTTAGTATTGCAGGGTTTAAAGACACCACAACTTACGTTCCCAAAAACACAATTATATAAAAACTGCCTTTCAAGCTACTAACCCATTAAAAACACAGAAACTATTCAAAGTTACCTGTTAATTAACACACCTACCCACTCGGGTTGTTTTACAACTAATTCAACCTCTCGCCTTGAATAAGTCAAAATAAGGTCTAAATTAAATCCCACACGATAATTATAAAAAGGAACTAGCAATGTTTAAAACACTCACTTACCGTTTACTACTCGTAGCTTCACTCTTTCTGTTATCAACAAGCACACAGGTTTTGGCCACCGACAAAACAGAAGAGATAACCAGTTCAATGGAGATTTCCGATAAAATAAGCATCAATCAGGCCACTAACCAAGAGCTGGCAGCAATTAATGGTATCGGCACCAAAAAGGCGCAAGCGATCATAGAGTATCGCGAAGCCAACGGTGACTTTGTAAATGTTGAAGAGTTAGTAAAAGTGAAAGGTATTGGTAAAAGCACGTTACAAAAAATTACGCCTTTTGTTTCGCTGTAGTTCATTAGTAATAGAGTTGGGATGCTACTTTTTGATAAGTGGCATTTCTGCTTTACCCTCACATTAGGTAAAACATACGATGCTTCACTTTTCCTTGATCCAAATACTTCACCTTGCTTGTTTACAATAACATTAACCGCACAAGGCTAAACCTTGCATCCAAATTACAATCACCTTGGGTGCAGGACTTTAGCCCCGCATGTTTTTGCGTAAACCATTACAACCTGCGAAACTTAAGTTTCACTTCCAAAATGCAATCCCCTAAAGCTCCTCACTCATGCCCCCCCTTTTATGTAGCCCCTTATTCTTTTCCCTATCTATCTAAAAAAATTCCATCACATCATTTAGCAAGGTAGAATGCTTCATCGCCTAATTCAGGGCATTAATATCAACAACAATGACTAAACAGGACACTAAAAAGTGATTCATAAGCTATTTAAACCTTCGCTCCTCGTATGTGCTCTTTTTAGTAGCCAAGCTATTGCATCCTACCATTGGGTAGATGCAGATGATTTACACCTACGTGCCGATATCCAACTACTTGCTGATGTTGGTGTTATCACCACCCCTACAACAACCTACCCACTAATGTGGAGTGGCATCATGCAAGGCATTAACAATGCAAACCTTGAAGATCTATCTACAGAAGCCAAGAATGCCTACTACCGCGTAAATAGTCGGTACAAGCAATACACAGACAAAAGTTCAAAAACCGAAGTATCCCTTGGTGGTGCAAACAATGCACAGCGATTCCAACACTACGGCTCACCCGTACGAGAAAAAGGTGAAGCAACGATCACACATATGGGTGAATTTAATCGCTTCGTTTACAATCTGGAAGTAACCTACGCTTACGACCCAGCAGATGGTGATGAATTTCGTTTCGATGGCAGTTATGTAAGTATGTTACTAGGAAACTGGATAATCACAGCGGGTAGCTATGGTGAGTGGTACGGTCAAGGTTGGGATACAGCAATTACCAAAAGCACCAATGCACGCCCATTACCTGCAATCAACATAACCAGAAATAGCGCAGATGCTTTTGATGTACCAGTATTAGAATGGCTTGGCCCTTGGACAATGACGACCGGTGTTTCATGGATGAACGATGACGAGTACCGTCATATTGAAGATACGCTTTTATGGTCATTTCGAGCATCAATTAAACCACATCCGAACCTAGAGTTTGGTGTGTCACGCACCGCACAAATCTGTGGTGACGGAAAAAGCTGTGATGCAACTGCTTGGTGGGATATGTTAACGGGTGATACCAATGACTATGAAGATGAAAATCCAGCAAACCAATTAGCCGCAGTTGATATACGTTGGGGAGATACCCTCTACGGTATACCTTATGGGTTATATTGGGAAAGTATGGGAGAAGATGCAATTCGTTTAGATAGATTCCCACCATTCCAAGCAAAAAGCTATTTAATGGGTGCAGATGTGACTTATCGTTTTAGCACTCAAGTAATCAAAACATTCCTTGAGTTCAGCGATACGAACCCATATTGTGGAGGTGTTGATGGTAACTGTGCTTATGAGCACAGTACATATAAAGGGGGCTATCGATACAATGGTCGCTCAATTGGATCAACCTATGACAATGATGGTAAGACTTATACATTAGGTTTTATCGGGCAAAGTGATAACGGAAACCAGTGGAAGTCAAATCTTCGTTATCTAGATTTAAACGTAAATAATAGCAATGTGTCATTACCAGGAGGAAATACAGCAGCACCAATAGGTGAACAGGCAACACAAATTGATTTTACCTATATATGGCCAATGCTAGGAGGAAAAGTTGAAGCGGGTGCTTCATATACCTATTCAAAATATACAGATGACCTTGATGAAGAACATCAAATGGATATTTGGGGTAAATGGAGCTACGTTTTTTAAAGGTTGTATCGGAAGTGGAACTTCAGCTTTGCGACAACAAATGTAAAGCTAAAACTTCACTTTCAAGAACACTAACCTTCCAAAGGGGCGAAGACTTCGGCTTTTCTTGGTATATTGATATTAACTAGCTTCAGCTATGTAAGTTTTATGTAACGAAAAAACTACAAAGAAAAGGTTTTACTTCCAAAGTCTGCACCACAGTACCAAGTAAAAGCGCTTAACTTAAGCAAGCTTTTACTTATAATTTAACAACACATCAGTAGCGTTATGTTCCATAGTCAAAAATAACTTTTCTATACAAAACGACATATTAGGAAAGGTAAACAAGGCAATGATTAAATCAACAATACTTAGTATTATCTTTGGTAAAAAAATGCAAAGCTCCAATCTAAAGCGGTCCATTAGACCTTGAAAATCGTTTATTGGATGACAGTGTTTAAAAGCGATATCAAAATCACTATGCTCAGTGGAAGAGTTAGTTGCACGAGATTCACGGGACTAAACAAGTTCGATATCACAGTAACCTAAAGCAAGCTCAGTGAACTTTGTGACAATGCCAGTTTGATTTACTTGTAAAACTATTTCTTGCTCTTCTTTACTTGCTCACGACACTTTCTTCTATATTTTTTACGGCGAAGAAGGCGACGATATGCCTTTGCTTTGCGGTGTAACTTAAGCAGCTGCCAAATTCTTGCAAGTGAATATTTGTAAGTTAAAAAGAGTGTTAAAAACGCAACGAGCTGAACCCATTCAGGAGTATTATATATAGTTGTCGCAACACCAATCATGCTTAATAACAATGCGATTAACGTTATAAATATTAACGTAGCACGAGAGCTAAAACCCGCCCTCATGAATATATGGTGCAAGTGATCCCTGTCTGGCTGAAACGGTGATACGCCTTTACCGATACGACGTAACATAATAGAAACCATATCAATTAAAGGCAGTGCAATTACCCACAGAGCAACAACAGGCTTAAAAGAGTACCCCTCTAAACCAGTACCAGATGAGCCTTTCTGAGTGCCAATAGCAAGCAACCAAACCACCGTAAACCCAATAAACATACTACCAGCATCACCCATAAATATCTTTTTACGGGAATACTTAGTTAGTTGTAGGTTATATAGGAAATAAGGTATTAATACAGCAAGACAGAGTAAGCAGAAAAAAGCTTCACTCATATCTCCAGACAAAATAAATAAAGTAGTTAGTGAAATAAACGTCGCAACACTCACCCCACCGATCAACCCATCAATGCCATCGACCATGTTATAGGCGTTAATCGCAGCTAAAACAGCAACAATAGTAAAGGGGTAACCCAAATAACTTAACGGCAGTTCAGTAAAATAGAGAATATTACCTAAATCAGTAATAACATCCCCAGCAATAAACATCATGATTGAGGCAATGACGACTTGCACCCCGATGCGAATTTTGACACTCAAATCAAAGCGATCATCTAACGCACCAGTGATCACCATCAATAAGGATGCAAACAAGTAAGTCATCAATTGCATTACATGGGTGGGAGAGAAGAAAAGAATTAAAATCCCCGCAACAAATAACCCGATATAAACGGATATCCCACCAATTAATGGAATATGCCCAGAGTGAGTTTTGCGAAAATTAGGTTTATCAGTTAGTCCTATTTTTATAGCAAAAGGGCGCAAAAGAATAATCGCAGAAAGCGAGCTAACAAACGCAACGATGAGAATAAAAACGGGAAAAATCATAAATTAGCTCAGAATATATAGGAAATAATACAGTGGTGATCATAGTAAATTAAATCGATCATTTAAAGAGGTTTTTCTTGGATTTGAGAATGAAAATAGTGAGGTAATTATTTCGTTATAAAGAAAAGACGATCTCAGTCAGAGGTCGTCTAGTTTGAAGATCAAAAATATTATTACAATGCATCCATCATTTCTGATAATTGCTTTCGCCAGTGTGTTGTTTTAATGCCAGATGCTTCTTCTGCACTAGATTTATCAATCACTGAAAAAGCAGGGCGTTTAGCTGGAGTTGGATAAGCAGATGTTGGAATAGGCAAAACAGGAATAGCCTCTTGTAATAGCCCTTTCTCAATACCTAACTCTTGAATCGCGATCGCAAAGTCATACCAAGAAGCAATACCAGCATCAGTCCAATGGTAGATGCCAGTTATTTCAGGTTTCTCAGCTACTGCCCATAACCATTGCGCAAGGCCTTTAGCCCAAGTAGGTGTCCCAACTTGGTCATAAATAATGCCTAGCTGCGGTTTCTCTTGCATTAAACGTAGCATACTTTTAACAAAGTTATTACCGTTTACAGAATACACCCAAGCAGTACGTACAGTTACACTTGCTTCAGGTAATATTTCTTGTAGGGTCATGTCACCAGCGAGCTTTGAAGCTCCATAAACATTAATTGGATTTGGCTTTGAATCGGTTTGATAAGGGGTTGTACTTGCCCCATCAAAAACAAAGTCAGTCGATACATGTAAAATGCGCGCGTTGACTTGCTTACAAGCATTAGCTAAGTATTGAGTGCCTAACTCATTCACGGCATAAGCTGTTTCTGTGTCTTCTTCAGCCTTATCTACCGCTGTATATGCCGCAGCATTAATCACTAAATCAGGCTTAGTGTTAGCAATAAACTCAGAAACCAATAACTCATTGGTTATATCAAGCTCATTAATACCTACACTAATAACTTCATAATCATGTGGTGCAAGCGACTCTAATTCCCAAGCAAGCTGACCGCCTTTTCCTGTAATAACGACTTTCATTTTTATTCCTGTATATTTATATATGACTAAAAAGAGTAATTAGAAACTCATACCTAGGAATCATTACACAATAACTTGCTCTAAATTCTTTTAAAAAGCCTAAAGTAACTGGCTGTTTTAAAAAACGCAAGTAATTTTGAAGGCCTCCTTAATTAATCAAATTTTGGAGCATCTTTAAATGAGAAACCATCTGCGTCTTTTGCAGATAATTGAGGTAGTTCACCATCAACTAACGGCCACTCAATGGCAAGTTCAGCATCATCCCAGCGAACAGATACTTCAGATTCTGGGTGGTAATAATCAGTACACTTATACACAAACTCAGCAGAATCCGTCATCACATAGAAGCCGTGTGCGAAACCTTCTGGCACCCAAAGTTGGCGTTTGTTTTCAGCTGACAGTACAACACCAACTGCTTTACCAAAAGACGGTGAAGATTGACGCATATCTACAGCAACATCATAAACAGCACCCGATGTAACGCGTACTAACTTACCTTGTGTTTGCTCTTGCTGGAAATGTAAACCGCGTAGAATACCTTTCGTCGATTTACTATGGTTATCTTGCACAAACGGTTTAGCGCCAGTTTGCTTCATAAACTCATCAGCGCGAAAGGTTTCCATAAAGAAGCCACGTCCATCACCAAATACATTTACTTCAACAATTTTTACACCTGCGATTGCTGTATCAATAAATTTCATTAAACCATTCCATTAGCAATGCTAAATAGGTACTGCCCATATCCTGTTTTCTCAAGTTTTCCAGCTTGCACAAGCAATTCACCTTTAGTTAGCCAGCCTTGTACATAGGAAATTTCTTCTAAACAAGCAACTTTAAAGCCTTGACGATGCTCAACCGTTTGAACGAATTGGCTCGCTTCCAGTAGTGAATCATGCGTCCCCGTATCAAGCCAAGCAAAACCACGCCCTAATAACTCAACATTTAAGTCACCACGCTCTAAATAAGCAATATTTACATCGGTAATTTCTAACTCTCCACGATGCGATGGTTTAATATTTTTGGCGATTTCAACCACATCGTTGTCATAGAAATACAAACCAGTTACTGCATAGTTTGATTTGGGTTGCTCTGGTTTCTCTTCAATGCTTAATGCCTTGCCGTTTCCATCAAACTCAACCACACCAAAACGCTCAGGATCTGTGACATGATAACCAAATACTGAGGCACCTTTGTCAACTTTCGCGGCTGCTAATAGCTTATCTGAGAAATGCTGACCGTAGAAAATATTATCACCTAATACTAAAGCAACATTATCATCACCGATGAATTCTTCACCGAGAATAAAGGCTTGTGCTAAACCATCAGGAGTAGGCTGTTCTTTGTAGCTAATTTCAATACCAAATTGACTACCATTACCCAGCATACGCTCAAAATTAGGTAAGTCTTCTGGAGTTGAGATAATTAAAATATCTTTAATGCCCGCTAGCATCAAAACAGATAGCGGGTAGAAGATCATTGGTTTATCGTAGATAGGCAATAACTGCTTAGAGGTGCCTAGTGTAATAGGATGCAAACGGCTGCCTGAACCACCAGCTAGAATGATACCTTTATAGTTTGAAGGTGAAGCGTTAGCCATGATTACTTATCTCCAATACGTTCTAGTTGGTATTCACCGCTTAATACACGCTTCCACCAGTTTTCATTACTTAAATACCATTCAACTGTTTTTCGAATACCTGTTTCAAAACTTTCTTCAGGTACCCAACCTAGCTCTTTATCGATTTTTGTTGCATCAATGGCGTAACGTACATCGTGACCAGGGCGATCTTTAACAAAGATAATAAGTTCGTTGTAATTAGTCATTTTCGATGAAGTAAAAGCAGGATTATCAGAAATAGGTTTTAATTCATCAAGAATGGCACATAGCGTTTCTACTACTTCGATATTTTGCTTTTCGTTATGGCCTCCAATATTATAAGTTTCACCCACAACGCCTTCTGTTACCACTTTATAAAGTGCACGCGCATGGTCTTCTACATATAACCAATCACGAATTTGGCTACCGTCACCATAAATAGGTAAAGGCTTTGAATCTAACGCATTTAAAATAACATGTGGAATGAGCTTTTCAGGGAAATGATAAGGACCATAGTTGTTAGAGCAGTTAGTTACAATCACTGGCAAACCGTAAGTACGATTCCAGGCGCGAACGAGATGGTCACTTGATGCCTTAGAGGCAGAATATGGCGAACTTGGCTCGTAAGATGTTTCTTCTGTAAATAGGTCATCAGTACCTTCTAAATCACCGTACACTTCATCTGTACTAATATGATGGAAGCGAAATACTGATTTTCTATCTTTAGGTAAAGCTGACCAATAGTTACGTGCGGCTTCTAGCAAAGTAAACGTACCCATGATATTAGTTTGCATAAAATCAGCTGGGCCATCAATTGAACGGTCTACATGTGACTCAGCAGCCAAGTGCATAACTACAGTAGGCTGATGTTTTTCAAATAACTCTGCCATTTTTGTCGCATCACAAATATCAGCTTGCTCAAAATGGTAACGTTCACTATCAGAAACAGGAGAGACTGATTCAACATTCCCCGCATAGGTGAGACTATCTACATTTACAACTGTATTAGCTGTATTTTCTATAACATGGCGTACAACCGCACTACCAATAAATCCCGCACCACCGGTAATTAAAATCATAATATTTCCAGTACATTAATAAATAGAATTTTTAATCTTTAGTTTACTCAATAAACAATTAAAGATTTACGATAAAACAAAAGCATAAAAATGAGTGTAATCAGCTTCACTTATCAGACAGATTAGCATAATAAAAAATGCGCTAAATTGTAATTTTTTAGTAATTACTTTTTAAGGATGCCAACCAAATCTACTCCATCTTTAACAAGTAACGAACTGACACCTTTCTCCTCCATCATTCCATAGGCGACTTCAATGCTAGCATTCGGTGAAATAGAAGATGGGCTAAAGGTCGCTATATTGGTAGCCTTTAAATCAAATACATCTTTTCCATTTTTTTCAATGGCACGGCGAAGATCGCCATCAGTAATAATTGCATTTACTTCATCGTTGATTTTCACTAGGGCGAGCCCCAGCTTACCACTTGAAATAACGTTAATAACGTCTAATAAGGAATCGTCAGAAGTTACTATCGGTAGCTCACACGCTATCATTTCATCCCTTACTTTACTCAACAAGCGACGGCCTAAACTGCCCCCAGGATGAAAACGAGCAAAATTCTCTGGTTTAAAGTTTCTCTTCTCCATTAGTGCAACAGTCAAGGCATCTCCCATTGCTAATGTAGCAGTTGTTGAGGACGTAGGAGCTAACTGTAAAGGACACGCTTCCTTAGGGACTTCAACATCTAAATGGCAATGTGAATTTTTTGCTAATGTAGAACAAGCATTCCCAGTAACAGCAATAATGTAGTTATTATTATCGCGGAGAAACGGCAACAGTTTTAAAACCTCATCGGTTTCGCCTGAATTAGATATTGCAATAAAAACATCTTCGGGCTTTACCATTCCTAAATCACCATGGAAGGCTTCTCCAGGGTGCATAAAAAAACTTGGTGTTCCTGTACTAGCCATAGAAGCAACAATTTTCTTTCCTATTAGACCTGACTTCCCCATTCCACAGATAATAGTCCGTCCTTTAGTTGAAATAATTGCTTCGATTGCCTGGCTAAACTCAGCGCCAATTCGAGACGCCATAAACTCAAGCCCTTCAACTTCTATTTGGAGAACTTCTTTTGCAATTTCAATTGAACGCATTATTCTTTTTCCATTATTTCTTTAATTGTTTCATAGTCATTAAGGGTATCAACACCGTGTGGTAATTGCTTGTCAAAAATACAAGTGCCGATTGTTAACCCATTACTTAAAGCCCTTAATTGCTCAAGCTTCTCATAATTTTCCAATGGAGCAACGGGATAAGAGCATAAAGAGTTTAAGGACTCAACAGTATAGGCATAAATTCCTATATGGCGATAAGCAAGTGATGTATCCATTTCATTGCCACGGTTAAAGGGACTGGGTGAACGAGTGAAATACAAGACCCTACCTTCTGAGCCTAAAATTGCCTTCACTACGTTAGGGTTGATAAATGAATCATAATCAATACTAGAAGTCACCGCCGTTGCGATTGAACAACTTGGATTTTTTAGCGCATAATTCGCAACAGAGCTGATTAACGTTGCTGGAATTAGTGGTTCATCTCCTTGTACATTAATAACAAGTGTTTCTAGTGGCCAGCTTAAATTACAAGCAACTTCGTTAATACGATCTGTTCCGCTTTGATGATCTTTCGAAGTCATTGAAGCAGCGAGGCTTAACCCTTTTGCTTCGTCTAAAATTCGCTGATCATCTGTTGCAATAATTATATTATCTACATTGATTCCTGCTTCAACACAGCGCTGTGCAACATGCCAAAACATAGGTTTTCCGCGAATAAGTAACAGAGGTTTACCAGGTAAACGAGAAGAGCCATATCGTGCAGGTATAACAGCTTTGATATTAGAAAAATTCATTATTGCTCAATTCCATCGATATCATCCTCAATGATTTTGCTCATTAGAGGTTGATAAATTTCTTCTAACAGCTTGTTTGTTTGTGAACACAGTAACTCATCAACAAATTCACGCACCATACCACGACCACCGTTTGATTGAGTTATCCAATCGGCTTTATTAAGCACTAATTTATGAGCATCTGCAGGAGCAATACTTAGACCAACATGTTTAAAAATGGGCAAATCGAGTACATCGTCACCACAAAAAGCAATATTACTTAAGTTAATAGAATATTGTTCACAGATCTCTTTTAGCTTAGGAAGTTTATTCTTGCAACCAGTGATAATTTTATCGAAACCTAATTGCTCGCAACGCAATGTCAGCGCGGGGCTAGATTTTCCAGAGATAACTCCAGTTAAAATACCATGACTACGCAACAGTTCAATGGCAAGCCCGTCTTTCACATTGAATGCCTTCAAGCACTCACCATGCTCAGACATATAGATAGTGCCATCCGTCATGACACCATCCACATCAAACAGAACTATTTTAATATTCAAAGGCTGTGGGTTAACTTTGTTCATATTTAAACCAATTTTGATTCGATAAATGCACGTCGGTGAACGACTTCATCTATTTCAAGTAATGTTTCAAGTAGCTCTTCCATATGCTGTAATGGGATCATATTAGGTCCATCACAAAGCGCTTTATCAGGATCAGGGTGAGTCTCCATAAATAAGCCGTCAATGCCAACAGCAACAGCAGCACGGGCAATAGCTGGTACATGTATACGATTTCCACCTGTAGAGCCGTTCAAAGCTCCAGGCATTTGCACGCTATGTGTCGCATCCATGACGACTTTACACCCAGTTTCTTTCATAATTGTTAGGCCTGGCATATAGTTCACTAATTGACCAAAACCAAAGCTAGTTCCGCGATCGCATAGCCAAATATCTTCATTTCCGACAGCCTTACACTTTTCAACTACAGGCGCCATATCAGCGGGGTGCATCCATTGACCTTTTTTAATATTTACAGGTAATCCCATAGAAGCAACTCGCTGAATAAACCCTGTTTGTCGTACTAAAAAGGCTGGAGTTTGCAGTACATCAACAACTGAAGCTACTTCATCTAACGGGGTATCGTCATGAACATCCGTAATAATTTTTACACCTAATTGATCTTTAGCTTTTTGAAGAATACGTAAACCTTCGTCAATTCCAGGACCTGTAAATGCAGATGCTGACGAGCGATTCGCCTTAGTAAATGAAGATTTCGCAATATATTCGATACCAAACTTATTTGTTATCTCTTGGAGTTTAGCGAAAGTATCTAAAACAAGACTTTCAGATTCAATGACACATGGACCAGCGATTAAAAACATATATTTGTACCTTTAAAAATTAGACATATTACAATATAAAAAACAAAACATTGAAGCACTTAGTTATTGAGCAAGTGCACATCTCTCCCCAAAAAAATCGCCTCACCTTGCTTTTTTGTATGCAAACTTGACTAGATTTGAGGGCAATAAATGAAATATTATGCGAGAAAAAATAAGAACACTATTTTTAAATGATACCTGTTTTAAAGCAAACATATATTTTGTACGAATGCGCACCTCACTTAAAGCTTTATCCAATCCAATCCTGCGTGTAATTGTATTTTCATTAAGTCGATAATCAATAAGCACCTCGTTCAAATTACCAAATCGGTAACCATTAGCAAGAAGTTTAAACCAAAAAGCCATATCCTCCGTTAGTGCTGTATTTGTTGGGTAGCGGTTACCAGCTACAAAAATAGTAGAACGAAACATAACAGAAGGGTGAATAAAAGGACACCGAGTTATGCTGAAGTTTAATAAATCCTCATGCAGCATTGGTAAGTGTTTTTCATCTAACGCATAACTAGCGCCAAATTCTCGACAAGATGTACCACATACATCCACTGTTAAATTACTCTGAAAATAATCAACCTGTTTCTCAATTCGATCTTTTCTAGATATATCATCACTATCCATACGCGCTACAAATTGATAATTCCCAGTAATTACATAATCAATCAATTTATTAAGCGCACAAGCCAACCCTGAGTTTTTATCATCGTAAAAATAATTTACTCTAGCGCGACGACTAATTTCATTAATATAGCTTTGAATATTCGCATCTACCTTACCATCACGATAAATAAAAAGATCGCAGGGGTATGTTTGATTCAAAATACTGGACACAGCATCTTTTAGGGCACTTAGAGCATCCGATTTGTACACGCTCATAATCACTGCGACTTTCTTATCGCTACTCACATTTATTACCTTTTTATAGTTATTTCGCAGGCGATTTTCAAGGGCTCTCCCATACTTTATAAGAGAATTGTCCTCAATAAATTATTGAATGCTTAACGATCATTAAAATGACAATTCACAGCACTGACCTACGATTTAATCTTTAGCTTATACAGAAGATCTTTAATTAATATTTTCATTTTCCACTTATTCGTATTTGCCGAATTGAAAATTACATTATCATCTAATAACTCTTTGCTGAGATCTAAGTTAATATGATCTGACACTATATTTCTTTGATGAAACATGCGCTCTTTGCTAGGCGCTGCCATACCGTGAAATGTCTTAGCAAAATTAGAACCTCGGAATAGCACCCAACCTGAAGTGTTAAATATTGGGCTATCTCTATAGAGCAACTCACACACAGGAATATCGTATTGCATAGCTTCGATCTGCAAGGTTGACTTCGTGGTAACGACTCCTTTGGTAATATTATTCAGTGATGATTCGAAATTACAATCAATTACGTTAACCGCTGAATTGACTTGAAGCTCACCGAGCAACTTATTATCAAAAACCCTTAAAGCATAGCTATATTCAGAAGCCTCTAGGTAGTCTATTACAGATTGTAACAGTAATACTAAAGCATCAAACTCATCATCATCAAAATAACTTCTATTTGCCGTCGTGATAAGGAAATCAAACTTTCCATTATTCATTATTTTTTCACTATCCTTAATGAGATAATTTGGTATGTATGGCATGCATACGGTCCCCGTTAAGCAAGAGAGGTAGAGGTGTTGACTATCTGTGCCAAAATATAGAAACAGGTTATGTGGAATATTGGAGTAAAGATTATATCTAGATCCATTTTCAAAAGTATTTTTCCATTCAAATATTCCATCATGTAATAACACTGAAAAAACACCCGACTTTTTAGATTGGCTTATTATTCTATTATGAAAAGAGTTTGTGTAATTACAGTCTATAACTACATCCCAATTTTTAAGTGCACTGTAGGATATTAGAAATTTTCGAGAACCAAAATACTCTACACTGATACCCTTGTTATTATCAATTGACTTAACGTCAAGCAAACGCGAGACAGTTTTTTTCTCATCTAAGAATAATATTCTCAACACAACACCCTTGAATAATAAAGTACACTATCAAAAACACCTAACTTATCTACTTAGAATAACTTACATCAATCACCTTTGAGTATTTTTTCCTCATTAATAAACGTCTCAAAGCCACATTTTAATTTAGTAAAATGAAAGCCGTTTACCTCTGCTAAAACCCTTTCATTATTCAAAACACTAAACTCAATCAATTTTTGACTTGGTGAAATAAGTTCATAATCAGGAAAATTTTTATTCTCAAAAATAATACTAATCATTTTTAATACGTTCAAACTGCTAACCCCTATACCAGAGCTAATATTATAAACACTATAATTTAATTTTCTCTTCATAAGTAGCTTATAAAAAATACCAACAAAATCATCTATAAAAATATAGTCTCTAACTTCATTTCCAGTCCCCCATATTTCTATTGGACTTTTATTCAGAAACTTCCCAATTAAAACGGCAACCAAACCTTGATTGCCATCTATATTCTGGTACTGTCCATACGGGTTTGAAGGCCTAATAATTAAATATTCCTTGTTTAATGACTGTGATAAATTACTTAAATATAACTCTAACTCAATTTTGCTTTTTCCATATGCACAAGTAGCATTCAAAGTATCCGATTCTAGGTGGGCTACATTATTACCTTTATATATTCGCCCTCCTGATGAAAAAAAAACGACACGTCGAACTAACAAAGAAAGAAAATTAATTGCTATTTTGTTTTCCCCCAACAAATCGTCGTATTCATCAATATTATAATTAACGGGTATATTATTGACCAAATAAATAGCATTAATAATGGATTTAGATTGTAAGTGAAATAGTTTTTCTCTTATTTCTCTCAACTCACCACGAATAAAAACAATATTTTCATGGGTTATAATTGGTGAAGACCTTCCATAAACAATTACTTTAAAATTTTTTTCTAAAAATTTTTTGATCAAGTTGGAAGCTATAAAACCACTACCTCCAATAATTAATACCTCACTATTCATTTAGCCCCCTCTACAATATTCCTATATGTACTTTCAGATATTTTTACAACCGATTCCCAGTTGTGGTTATTATTTACATATTGAAATCCATTTTTTGACTTCATACTAATCGACTCACATGATTCAACATTAGCCTGTAAAATTGCGTCAGCAATAGACTTAGGCGTACAGTCAGTTAACCAACCAATATTATTATTCTTTAGAATATTCGACATATTCGTACCAGAAGTTACTATACAAGGCATCCCAAAAAATAAAGCCTCTAAAATAGCCATCGGAAAACCTTCATATCGAGACGTCAAAATAAATATATCACTTTCTCTAAAGGCATTTATTTTCTTCTCGCCAAAAGCAGGCCCCTTAAATTGTATATTATGATTGCCTAACTCTAATATCCTTTTCTTTACTACAGCCTCTTGTCGGCCATCACCTTTACCGTATATATCTAGCTTAATATTATCTAAATTACCGCGCTCTTGAATGATAGATAACGCATCTAGTAAAAGGTCTGTTCCTTTGTGTTCAAAATCAATCCTTGACAAGTAAATGAACCTCTTCCCAGGAAACATGTTTTCAGTTTTTTTCAACGGTTCCAAATAATCAAATTTTATTCCATTGGGCTCTATTAAAGATTTGTTATTCCAGATAACTGAGTTCTTTTCTTCATCAACGTTGGTAAAAACAACACCATTGGCACTCTCAATAAATTTCTTAAAAAATAGCCAATTAGCAAGTTTCTTTTTTATTTTAGATTTATTTAAAGCAGACTTCATCAAACTTGAATGTGGCTTTATCGAATATGGAATATTATATTTAATTAGTTTTTTATAGATCCTCAAATATTCAAAAAAATAAACACCATGAAAAACAACCAAATCAAAACGTTTTAAAAAAGACTCAAAGCACTTTACTTCTCGATAATAAAAGGAGGGGAAATGATCGTTTTTGTAATCATCAGATAATACCAATAATGAAGAGTTGATATTTTTCCCTAGTAGATTGTGCATATTTATCATTTCAGGGATCAACCGTCCGATTCCATTGGATATTTCGATTTTATTTCCTACTACATGTAATACTTTCAAAGTAATTCACCGATAGTTAATTGAGAAAAATATATCATTGCATACAACACAAGATGACAAAATTACTGGATGTAAGGTACGTTTATTATTCAGATCATCCTTTACAGTGCCACCAGAGAAAGCTCTATGCATCTCGTTTCGGTTTGCTTATTTCCACTTTCTTTTTGCCTATAATTATAAATAATGAAATTCTTTTAGCTAGCTATGTTCACTGACCATGATTTAATTACCAAATACAAAGTATCCGCAAGTCAGACAAACAGGCAGTATAAAAAAAAGTTACCCATGAGCACTTAATCAAAGAAATACCTACCCGCGTAACCTTGCCCTTTACAATTCAAACGGTTAACTATAACAACCATGAGCTGTACTCAAGGAGTGCATTAGATTTGAAAATATTACCGTTGTTTATGTATATGTGCATACATATGAAGAGGCATAACAAGCCAGTTAACGCCATCTTATTAAAGCGGTATCTTCCACTCCATAAATTTTTAACTAAAATAATGGGTAGAATTAAAATAATTAACCCATAAAACCTTTCACTCATAATTGCAGAGAAAGAAAATAAACACTGCATTGAAAATAAATAACTATATAGCAACATGTAAAAAGGCTTGTTGTTACCGTTCTGCTCAACATTCCAAAATAAAAAACATACGATATAGTATTGTATTACATAATAAGCGAGCAATGTATTGCTAACGGGCAGACCATCATAATATTTCGACTTCACAATTATACCAATAGCATCAGGGTAGAAAATGCCAACAATATCTGAGATTAATGATATGCCAAAGAAAAGCCCCAAAAAAAGAAAAGCTAATGGGGAAATTAATAATAATAAATACTGAATATTTCTTTTTTTAGAAAACAACCAGAATATATAAAAAGGTAAACATATAATCGTCAAGGTATGAAACAAAAATGAGGCTATAAAAAAAGTAAGACTTAGGGTATAACTAAGCCTATTTAATAGCATTAACGATATAGACAATAGTGTTAAAGCAATCCCCCACCGAAATTGTATAAACTCGATAAGAAACAATGAAAATAAAAAGTATAACATAATACATAAATACGGTTTTTTACTCGATTCTGAATAAAAGTAGTATTTACCAAAAACATTAAATAATACGGCACAAAAAAAGTAGCCTGAAAATGTCCCCCCTAGGCTTTTAAATATAGTGTTAGAAAAAAGGTAGCCTAACTCACCATGTATTGCAGAAAACTGCTCTATGGAAACTAAATCTTTGTATAAAGGCACCATATTATACATTGCATAATACGAAGGATAATCACCATCAATCCCCGCTGACTTTGTTCCAATAAAAACAACGACTAATACAAGTGGCAAAGTGAATATTATCTTTGACACTTGGTTGTTTTTCTGAGAAAAATATAACGAATAAAACGCCGATATAATAATAAAAGAGTAAATTAAAATATACACAAATTACCTTTAACTATTAGCTATAATTTTATTTAAGACAAATGTTCCGTTATATTCATTTATGACTCTTTCATCAACATCTTTATATCCACTACTTAAAAAATCACTTTCGAAAAGATCAAGCAAAGATTTATTACAGTTAAAATCAACAACTCTTATATTTTCTGGGTTATAAAAAGAGTAGTTGATTATTTCAGAGTTATTTGTAACCAGTTTTTTATTAAACATTATTGACTCTAAAGCTCTCAATGTAATCCCGGACTGCCCAGGGTTTACAACTTCGATCAAAAAATCAGCCCTAATTACATTACACAAGTTTTCCACATATGAAATTCTTTGCATATCAGCCGGACACCATCGACTTCTCAACAAGATTTTTTCATATACCCCCAGAGGCTTTCTAATTAAAATTATTTTTGAACAAATAGCATTTTCTTTTGTAGCTTTTTCAATCGCGTTAACTTCATTTATCCTATTCTTTCCCAGCCCCAAGAAGTATCCTCCTCCACCACCACTTTGCTCAGTTAACAAAGTGTCTGGAACATTAAGGAATTGATTATAATAATTCAAAGCATACTTTTTTGAATCAGACTCATCAAAGCTAAAGTATGAAAAATCAGAATTATTCAGCAGGCAACTGTTTTTTATGACGTTTCTAATTATCATTGTTTTTTTATTCGCCGAACATCTCGAGAGAATATCAAAGTAAAGTGCATTATCACTAATTAATACATGATCAAATTTAGAAAGTTTCTTTGAAAGCAAACTTCTAAAAAACACTCTAAATATAAAGAGCAACAAATACGGAAACCTAGCATGAAGCTTAAGTAACATTTTAGGAAGGTTAATTATTTCTACTTCATAAATCTCTTTTAAACTGTCGATGGATAAACGCTCGTAATCCTCATACCACCCAAAAAAACATACTTTATTCATATTACCCACAAGCAAATTAAAAGCTAAATATTATACACAGAATTGAATATCCTGCATTTATGAAAGGTTGCTCAAACTAGTGTCGATTTGATACGTTTAAAAATTGGATAAGCCCACCCGAGAACCTGGACTGGTATAAGTGACACTGCCAATAAAAAGATTTTATTATGTGAAAAAACAAAATTAAGATTAGAACTGAATACTTGTTTTAGGCTAATCTGATTATTCATCCTCATAAGAAGAAGCGAGTTGATAGAAAAGAGTTTACTCAATTTATTATGCTTCTTTATTACCTTGAACTTTTTGTTTAAATCATACGTTTCTGGCAAAGAAAATATAAATCCAGCCCATTTTTCACACCATGTTTCTAAGACATTTCCCCTCCATGTGCTTTGACGCTGATATGGTAAAGCAAATTTTTTGTCCCACATTTGTTCATTAAGCCAGAACAATGAAAATTTATTGCTAGAGATATACACTAAAAAGGTGCCTAAATGTGGAAACAAGCTTTTTTCATACCTTTCGAAAGTAATATTATCTAAGACCTTTTTTGACCATATTAATACGGAGATGTTAGTTAGATGCCATGCTAATTCATCAAAAACTTGGTTACAATCATCGTACAGCTTTGTATTGATATCATTAGAAACACGCATGCCTTTATTTAGACATAAAAAATCTGGTTCATGTTCAACTAAAATATCCAATATAGTTTTAATTGAATTGCCAGAAAAGCAATTGTCAGAAAGAGTTAATGTCAATACATAATCAACATCTGGTTTTGTCATTGCATTTATAATGTTTTTTACACCTCCAATGTTTTCTTTATTTTTTACATAAAACAAATGCAGGTATTGTTTAGAGTACTTCTGATAAATTTTTTTATTCTCATCATTTTCAGAGTTATCATAAAGAAAGATAGGTACTCCATAGTTAGACACTTGATGAATAAGCTCTGCCAGATAACAGTCCAATAATAAGTGGTCATTATATATAGCCATAGATATGGCAAAGGTAGTGTTATAGTGTGGCATATTTTGTTTTTCTCATTTCATGTATAAATATTGGCAGCAGAAGAATATTAGACATCATAAAACCATAAAAAATCCCAGAAACGTCCATTGTAAAACAAAAATATAAAGTAACCGAAACAGTGATCAAGGCCCCAACAATTGAAACATACACAAATGGCTCAATTAGATACGAACGAACAAATATTGCAATATTATTTATAATAACTTGCACCCCCCACGCGATAGATAGAATAAGTAACAGCTCATTATCCACCAACCTATCTGCTAGAAATGAAAACAGTTCATACTTCAGCAAACTAAATAACATTACAACACCAGTTACATAGGTAAGAGCACTAAGTAAAGTTGAGTAAAACAAATACTTTAAAGCTTTATCTCGATCGCCTTGCGCAGTAAATATGTTCAATTTAGGCCTTATAACATTAATCCAAACAATTGAAATACCGAAAATACTTGCAATGATGCTTAAACTAAAGCCAACTTTCCCTGAAATATCAGAACCAAAGTAGATAAAAATTAAAGGAGTAAAGAATTGAAAGATAAAATATCCTGAAATATAGCTTATAGCAGTCTTCTTTAATAAAGATAATAATTTGTCTTTTACATTAAATTGTTCATTTAATGAATGAACAAGTAAGTGTTTTAAAAAATTGAAGTTTTCAAAGTAAAAAACAGATATAGCAATTAAACACGAAATCAACATAGAAAGAGCGAGGGCATAGAGAGAAAACCCAAAGAATAGAAATGAAACAACGACCAGAGTGTTGACTAGCGATTGGATAACACGCAATTTATTAATTCGACTTACTTGATCTAATCCTTCAACAAAAGAAAATATTAGGTTCATTGAGAAATAAAGTGTAACTGAAAAGGCAAAAATAGCCCACGGAATTAGCCAGCCTATACTTTTTGATGCATCATCACTTGATAGCACGGCGCTGCCAATAACAAATAAAAGTAGGGGAAATGCTAAAAGCGAAAACTTTATTATTTTCAATACCAACCTTAATAAAGAGGATAATTTCCATAATTTAGTTTTGTCCCCAATTAATACCCCTGTGCCAGAACAAAATTTTATCCCCGACATTTGATGAGATGAAAATTGTAAGATTAAATTGGTCAGCCCTAAATCAACAAATACAGTCAAAGACCCTAAGCTTATTAAAGTAAACCAATACCCTTGTTCATTAAGCGTTAAATAAAGAGGAATCATAAGCAATACAGCGGGCTTTGAAATCAACCGCACAAATTGCAAAAAAAACATGGTAAATACATCTTTTTTCATCTTTAGCCTTTAGCGTAAAAGCGAAGTGTTCTAGTAATAGATAGTTCTAAAGGTGTATATACATCTAGATTTAATTCCCTTCTTACTTTATCAATGCATGGCACATATCTACTTTTGTTGCTACCCCCCTTAGATAAAATCTTTACATTTACCTTATTTAAACTAATTTCATTAGCCAAATTACCGATGTTGATTTGCTTTGGAGAGCCAACATTATAAATTTCTTTACTTACTCCAGAAGAAAGTATTCTCAGTAACCAGATTACTAGATCGGCAGCATACAAATAAGATCGCACAGCCGTACCATCGCCATTTATAGCAATGTCTCTTTGATTCAATGCGTCATTTATAAAGTTACCAAATGCATAACTGCCATTTAAAGGTAAATAAGGCCCAGCAAAAGCAAAGCACCTTGCAATAACAACTTCACAGGTTGTATTCTCTTTGAAATATTTTTCTGACTCTAATTTTGCACTCGCATAGGCGTCGTTATGATTAAAAAGAGGATTATCCACAAACGTTTCTGGCATATGGGTTAAGCTTTCTGGTTGTGGGCCATAAGCAGCACCAGAGCTTGTATACAGAATACGCTTACAGTGCACCTTCTTAGCAAAGTCACATATTCTTTTAGTGCCATCCATAATTGTGCTGCGCATTAAATCTGGGTTAGATTTATTTAGTTCTGCCGAAGCGTCCGTTGCCGCATGGATAATCAAATCAAAATTTTCAGTTATATCAGGCAAGTTTCTAACATCTCCCTGAACAAATTTAAAATAACTATGATGATACAAATGAGGAAAATTATCTTTAAACTTACTTGGTGAACGAGAGAGTATAGTTATGGATACATTTAAACTATGACTTTGGTTTAGATGAATAAATGTTTCGAGTAACCACTTACCAAAAAAACCAGTCCCGCCTGTTAGAAATATTTTTTTGCCTTTATAGAACTCAAAGTTTGAAGATAGTTTACTGGCAATTAGCTTTAAGTCCTCAACATCGACTCGCATTAGTCATCCCCACAAGGAAATTGTTTATCTATCGGATTACCAAACGCAAGCCGAGGCTTACACTCTCTTGCATCAACCATCATAACTTCAATTAATGTAGGGACTGGTTTCTTTGTGAAATCTAACACTGCTTTATCAAAATCGAATTCATTATCTACCAGTAATGACTTCATTTGATAAGCTTTACCTATTTCGCAGAATGATGAGCTGTAACCTTTCCAATAGGTAGATTGATTTCGCCCTTCAAAGTACATCTCTTGAAATGCGCGGACCATTCCTAGGGATTCATTATTCACTACAATTGTCAAAATTGGTAATTTTTCACGGGCAATAATATCAAGCTCTTGGATATTTAATTGCGCACCGCCATCACCTGAAATAGAAACAACATTTTCTCCAGTCGCATATTGCACACCAATTGAGGTTGGAATAGCAAAGCCCATTGCCCCTAAACCGCCTGAATGGTGAATCATCTGACCTTTACCTAATAACAACGAATGAGCAATCCACATTTGGTTATTGCCAACGTCTGTTACAAATTGAGTTCCCTGTCCTTTAAACCTCTGAGTTAAAGAAGCGCACAAATTAAATGGGCTAATCACTAATTCTTCATATTCGTTTCTGAATGATTTCGAAAAGTATTCTTTTAGCTCAGCCCACCACTGACAAGCCATTCGTTTTTCGTTCTCTACTTGCTTTAAATGTGCTTGAAAAAATGATTCACAGGTACCATGAATGTTTACATGCCCTTTAACGCGATTATCAAGTTGAGCATCATCCAAGTCTATTTGGATTACTTTCTTTGCCATTCGAGCAAAGTCATTGACGTCGGCCCCTGTCTGACGAACATCCAAGCGACTTCCAAGAATTATAATTAAGTCAGCATTCTGTACCGCATAATTTGCAGCTCTCGTACCATAAGCTCCAATCATCCCCAGATAGCCTTCAAGTGAAGGTGTTTTTTCACTTCCCTTTAGGCTCGCTACATGTGGCATTTCTAAGTTGGATACAAAATCTTGCCACTTCGCAAAGCTTGGCTCATTCACAGCCCCACCACCAATTATAAATAATGGTTTCTTTGCAGTAGATAAATCAGCAAACACATTTCTTAATTGAGCTTGAACTCCTTCAGTTAAAAGATGGTTATATTTATTTGAAAAACTTGTATTACCCAGATAATCGATAGAGTCATCACTAAGCTCTGCTCGTTGCAAGTCCATTGGAATATCAATTAACACAGGCCCTGGACGCCCAGAAACGGCTAAATCAATTGCCTTTTGTAAGGTAGGTATTATTTCATCTGCTGTTTTTACTTGCACTGCATATTTAGTAATACTTTTTACAATGCTAACAATATCAAGCTCTTGGAACCCTTGTTGTCGAATGTTACGTTCACCCTTAAGTTCATGGGTATTCACCTGTCCGGTAATAAATATACAAGGATAATTATCAAGCCAACAATCTGCTATACCTGTAACCAAATTAGTTGCACCAGGACCACTAGTGCCAAGCGCTAAGCCTAAACTTTTATTGTTAGTTGCTCTCGCTATACCGCCAGCAGCAAATGCGGCGGCTTGTTCATGATGTAGAGAAATCAGTTTCGTTTCTCCTACAACATTAATACTGTCAACTAAATGAGCAATCATACCGCCAATAAGCTCAAAACCTACTGTTACGTTATTTTTACCCAAAACCTTTGCTATTGCATCAGAAGCTTTCATCTACACACCTAATTTGGTTACTTGTTTAGTTAGAAATTCAAACCAAGAAACTCTTCAAACTTCTCAATTACAAAATCTAAATGATCCGTTGATAAACCAGGGAAAACACCAATCCAGAGTGTATTATTCATAATAATGTCTGTATTAGTTAGATCTCCAACAACTCGATAATCAACGTTTTCGAAATATGGCTGGCGCGTCAAGTTACCTGCAAACAATAAACGAGTACCAATTTTGTATTGGTCCATGAATTTAAGCAGTTCAACACGATCAATATCAGCTTCAGGTTTGATTGTAATAGGGAAACCAAACCATGATGGGTCAGATTTTTCCGTCGCTTTCGGGAGAATCAGGAACTCTTCGCAAGATGCTAGACCTTCAACTAGATATTTGTAGTTATCTTTGCGTGACTGCACTAAATCTTCAACACGATCCATTTGCGCCAAACCACATGCTGCTTGCATATCAGTGATTTTTAAGTTGTAACCTAAATGTGAGTATGTGTACTTATGATCATAACCTTGTGGTAATGAACCCAGTTGTTGGTCAAAGCGTTTCTTACATGTATCATCACAGCCAGGTGCACAATAACAATCACGGCCCCAATCACGGAAGGACTCTATTAACTTGCGAAGCTCGTTGTCTTTCGTGAATACTGCACCACCTTCACCCATTGTAATATGATGTGCAGGATAGAAACTCAGCGTTGAAATATCCCCAAACGTACCAACCATTTTACCGTCATAAGTAGATCCAAGTGCGTCGCAGCAATCTTCAATTAACCAAAGGTTATATTTATCAGCAACTCGGCGAGCCTCTGTTAGGTCAAACACATTACCTAACGTATGAGCAACCATAATAGCTTTAGTTTTATCTGACACTGCGGCTTCAATCATTTCTGGTTTGATTTGATAAGTCGGAATATCAACATCAACAAATACTGGAACCAAACCATTCTGAATTGTAGGATTAACCGTTGTAGGGAAACCAGCGGCTACAGTAATAACTTCATCACCCGGTTTTAGTTGACGATCACCAAGTTTAGGAGAGGTTAATGCTGTCATTGCTAATAAGTTTGCAGAAGAACCTGATGTAGTTGTTAATACATGCGGGACACCTAAATATTCACCCAAGCGCTTTTCAAATGCTTCGTTAAAGCGACCTGTCGTTAACCACCCATCAAGCGATGCTTCAACCATTAGTTGTAGTTCTTTTGCGCCAAGTACCTTACCTGATGGTGGTACTACGGTTTCCCCACCAACAAACTCTGTAGGTGCATACTGCAATGCAGCATATTGTTCAACTAGCTCTGATATTTGATTTCTGATTAATTCTTTAGACATTTTATTTTCTCGCTCTTGCTGTCATATATTCATTTATTTCGTTTAGCGTATACTGCTTAATATCTTGACCTTCAAGCCAAGCTTTTTGCCATTTAACAATACGGCTTAGTGTTTCTTCTAGATCCCAAACTGGCAGCCAGTTCAAGCGCATTTTTGCTTTTGAACAATCAAGTTTTAGATAATGCGCTTCGTGAGGGTGCTCACCATCGCTTAAATACCAACTTGCTTTACCACCCCATTGTTCAACTAACTTTTCAACAATCCACTGTACTGGTTTTGCATCTTCTTCTTTAGGGCCAAAATTCCACCCTTCAGCAAACTCAGGCCCTTGTTCATACAGATGCTCTGCAATTGTGATGTAACCAGATAATGGTTCAAGTACATGTTGCCACGGACGAATTGCATGAGGGCTACGAATTTCGACAGACTTGTTATTTGAAAAGGCATTGAGCATATCAGGAATCAATCGGTCGTCGGCCCAATCGCCACCTCCAATTACATTACCAGCTCGAACAGATGCTAACGCACAGCCATGTTCTTGATATTTTTCTTTATTAAAGAAAGATTGACGATAAGAAGAAGCAACCAATTCAGCACAACCTTTACTATTGCTGTATGGGTCATAGCCCCCCATCGCTTCATCTTCACGGTAACCCCAGAACCACTCTCTGTTTTCATAACATTTGTCACTGGTGATATTTACGACCGCTTTAACGCCACCAATTTGCTTAACTGCTTCAAGAAGGTAAACCGTACCCATTACATTGGTAGAGTATGTTTCCATTGGTTCATCATATGATAAACGAACCAATGGCTGCGCAGCCATATGAAACACTACCTCAGGCTTAAAATTACTGATGCTTTCACGGAGGTGTAAAAAATCACGAATATCCCCCTCTTCAGAATACATGCCAAAGCCAACTTTGGCCTCTTCAAACAAACTGGGCGATGTAGGTGCGGGCAAAGAGTAGCCTTTGACGTTAGCTCCCATTTCCTGTAGCCATAAAGACAACCAGCTCCCTTTAAAGCCAGTGTGGCCTGTTACAAATACTTTTTTATCTTTCCAAAAATTAGGACTCATCATTTATTTCCAAATTTTCCAAGGAGCCTTGCCTGATTGCCATAACTCCTCAAGGAGTACCTTGTCTCGTAGTGTATCCATAGGTTGCCAAAAACCATCATGCTCATAGGCCATTAGTTCACCTTCTTCAGCTAAAGTATTTAACGGCTCTTGCTCCCACGTGCAGCTGTCCCCACTTATAAGCTCTAATACATCTGGAGAGAGAACAAAAAAACCGCCATTTATCATTGCACCATCACCTTGAGGCTTTTCTTTGAAACTATTGACTTTTCCTGCATCAATGTCTAAGGCTCCAAATCGACCAGGAGGAAATGTTGCAGTTAAAGTCGCTTTTTTACCATGAGACTGATGAAATTCTATTGTCTTTGTAATATCTAAATCAGCAACACCATCACCATAAGTAAAACAAAAAGCCTCTTCATTCTCCACATAACTAGCTACACGGCCTAGACGCCCGCCAGTTAACGAGTTATCGCCAGTATCAACTAAAGTAACGGTCCAAGGCTCCGCTCGCTTATGGTGCACTTCCATTTTATTATTCTTCATGTCAAATGTAACATCTGACATATGTAAAAAGTAATTGGCAAAATACTCTTTGATTACATAACCTTTATAACCACAGCAAATAATGAAGTCATTGATACCGTGGGCTGAATACTGCTTCATGATATGCCATAGAATTGGCTTACCACCAATTTCTACCATAGGTTTCGGTTTCAACGACGTTTCTTCGCTTAAGCGAGTGCCTAACCCACCGGCTAGAATGACTGCTTTCATATTATCTCCAATATTTGTAATTATTTTGTTGCAACAAATGCATCGGAATGGAATGCACTTTCTGTCAAATTATGTTTTAAAAATAGCTCTCGGGAATCTTCTATCATTTTCATTGAGCCACACGCATATATTTCTTTCCCTTCTAGAGAGGGGAACGCCTCTACAACTGCATTCTGTACATAACCATTTACACAACCTGCAGTCGATTCTTTTGATAGTACGGGAGTAAAATTTATATGTGTATTTTGCTTGCTTAATTCAATTAATTCATCGCAATATATTTCTTTTGCAAACTGCATTCCCCAGAAAATATCAATTGAGCGATTATCTTCTTTTGTTAGTAACTCTTCTACAATTGCTTTAATTGGCGCGATACCAGTACCCGTTGCGATCAATATTAAGGGTTTATTACTTTCTTTTACGAAAAAAGTACCTTTAGGACCTTCGAGTCGCATCAATTGATTTTCTTTTAATTGCCCAAATAATAGCTCTGACATTTTGCCATTATGGACCTTTCTTATATGTAATTCCAACTCACCTGAAGCTGATTTTTCATTCGCAATAGAGTAACTACGTTTAATTCCTTTAAAGCTCAAATCAATGTACTGTCCTGGGAGGTAGTCAAATTTAGCGGTTGGTGGAAAACGAAACTTTATTACCACAATATCATCTGTACGATATTCGAAGCTTGCTACTTTACAAGGCACTGTTTTTTGTTTTATATGAACAAGTTCAGGGTAATAGTTTGCTTTCAAAACAACATCTGATTTTGCTTTTGATTGGCAAGTTAATATTGATCCATTAGACACAACTTCTCCGTGTTCATTTTCTATTTCACCAGAAACTATATCTGCATTACAAGCACCGCACTCACCCGTCTTACAGCTGTATTCCAGAGGGATTGATTGCGATAAAGCATCTTCTAAAAGGTTTTCATCACTTTTAAAGTGAACACCTGCGGGTTGAATTTCAATGTTATATGTCATAGCTTACTTAATATTTACAGTTTTAATAGAGGTGTAATTTTCTTTGGGTTGTCTCTTATTGACTATTTTTATTGATGGTGCCCAACGGGCATTTTCAGCTTTAATTTCACTGTGAGACACTTTTTGTTCTTTTAGAGACAGGTTGGAATCACTTTAAAGTACAATTTACAATGACTATCAATGCGTTATGAAATATCCACCAATAGGTCCAATAATTGAATCTGAATCTGAATCTTTTTTCAGGTTCTTCATTATTTAGCCCTGGTTTCACAAAAAGCAGTGAAATAAGAATTAACTTCAAAACAGGCGAAGCTAAAGCATCACTTCCGACATCTAAACTTGGTTTCAGACACGCTACCGCCACTAGGTTGCAGAGCCCCAGAGTCTGATAGTTATAAATTTGAGGCAAAATATAGCGTAATTCAGGTGTTATTGCTAGTAGATGTTTGATGTAAATTTGTTGTCAACTAGTGGCAGGCTTTCCTATTGTGGCTTTTATGCCTAGTAAGTCTATTTTTTCTGCAAGCGTTGCTTTCGCTGCTTCATCTCCATGTACGATAATTACATTTTCTGGTTGATGGCGAATACGCTTTATAAAATTCACCAGATTAGATTGGTCTGCATGTGCTGAATAGCCTGAGATAGTATGTGTGACTGCTTTAATATCTATTTTCAAACCATCGATAAAGACATAACCCGCACGAGGGCCATATTTTTGAATATCACGCCCTAAGATGCCTTGGGCTTGGTAGCCTACAAATAGAATATCGGTTGTTGGTTCCTTGAGGAACGCTTTCAAATAATTAACAACACGTCCACCGCTACACATGCCACTGGCAGCGATAACGATAGCGGGTTTATTGCGCTTTTGAAGGTAGTCAATTGTTTGCAGATGTTCTTGATGGGAGTTAACCGTATAGAGGTTTTCAAAGTTTAATGGCTGACGCCCTTGTTTCACGTGGCGTTTCGCTTCAGCACCCCATAGGTGCTGTAGATATTGGTAATATGTTGTGAATTTAGCTGCCATCGGTGAGTCAACTATCACCTCTAGTTCATTTAGTTTACTATTTTTGTTTCGCGCAACAATCTGCTCTAATTCATAGAGCAACTCTTGTGTGCGCCCGATACTAAATGCAGGGATGATCACTATACCATTATCTGCCACTGCTTTTTCTAACACTTTTTGTAAGCTTTTAGCGCGATCTTTACGCCCTTGATGGTTTTTATCGCCGTATGTACTTTCTATTACCACTATATCGGCTTTATAAGGGCTTTTAGGTGAGGCAAGTAGTGGAGAGTATGTTGCGCCGAGATCACCGGAGAAAATAATTCGTTTGGATTTTTCACTTTGAGGCTTTAACTCTATTTCAATATAGGCAGAGCCTAAAATGTGCCCTGCAGGCTGAAATTTAACTTTCGTTTTTACTTTTCCCTGTAGCTCTAGTTGAAACCATTGCTTATAAGGTAAAGCAATTAGTTGTTTTTTTGAGTCTTTTTAAACAAGCGTTGATGATTGAGCGGTTATGGGTTACACCCACTTTTAATGCATCTTCGATAACCAGTGGTAATAACATGGCGGTTGCTTCACTACATATAATCGGGCCGTTATAACCAGCAGCAAGCAGATACGGAATGCGCCCGACATGGTCGATATGACAATGGGTGACTAGCAATGCTTTTACTGTTTTGATATCAAATTCAATACTGAGCAGATCGCCTTGCTCTTTTCCGGCTGTTTCTGCGCCTTGGAATAAACCACAATCGACTAGGAGGCTGTTTTCGTTATCAATGATTAGTTGATGGCATGAGCCGGTTACGCCCGATACTGCGCCATGGTGGATTATTTGCATATTTAGCCTTTCTTTGGTTTATTTAACTGATTGTTAATTAAGCATTGTAGGATGTATTCATTAAACAGCACGAAGAAAGCTTAAATAACACTTTACCTGAAGGAAAGATTATAAGAAAGTTCTCACGAAGCCGCTGGCGCTACACTAAGGGCACGAATAAAAGCAAAATATAGGTAGTTAGGGTTTGGAAAACAGTACTAGTCTAGCTTGCTTGGATTTAAGGTATTAAAACACAATTCACCACGAAGTCGCTTACAGGAGTAAGAAGTAAAGATAACAAAATAATTCACCACGAAGCCGCTGACGCTACACGGAGGGCACGAAGGAAAGCTTAAACAATAGGTTTTATTTTGGATTTACCTTCGTGTTCTTCGTGTACTCTGTGGTTAATAGCTTTTGACTTTTGCTTGAAAAAACAACTCACCACGAAGCCGCGCCGCTACACTGAGGGTACGAAGGAAACCTTAAACAGTATGTTTTATTTTGATTTATCTTCGTGTGTTCTGTGGTTAATAGCTTTTGATTTTTGTTTGAAAAAACAATTCACCACGAAGCCACTGACGCTACACAGAGGGCACGAAGGAAGACTAAAATATAGAAGCAATTACTTCTGAGCTTTTCTGTTTAAATCCCCCATTATGAAGTTGTACAGCTACAACTTGAAGCGTTTGATACCGTGATTCAGAATAGAGACGTTAAAGTTGGTCAGTAAACCAGTTGGTATATTTGCTAGTTTCAGATTAGTGAGGATCTGTGCTTCATGTACAGGTTTCAACTCGCTTACACTTTTCAGCTCAAGGATAATTTGGTCCGCTACAACAAGGTCAAGTCTATACGCACAACAATTTCAACGTCCTTCTATCTTATTGGTAGAGGGGGTTGTTGTTTATACAGGATTTGACGAAGAGACAACTCATAAGCGAGGCATTTTTCGTATCTAGACTCTAGCAAGCCAGGCCCTAAATTTTTATGGACTTCAATCGCACAGCCAATCACTTGATATGATAAATCTTCAAAATCCATTGTTTTACTCTCTATTTTTTTGGCGCCAAATTTTAAGTAAGTATAGTTTACGCAAATCAATTTACTACGAAGACGTTAACGCTTAACAGAAGGTAAGAAGTACAGGTAAGAAGTACAGGTAAGAAGTACAGGTAAGAAGTACAGATAACAAAATAACTCACCACGAAGTCACTAGCAGTACACTTTAGTCTAGCTTACTTTGATTTAAGGCATTCAAACACAATTCACCACGAAGCCGCTGGTGCTACACAGAGGACACGAAGAAAACAAAAAGCATGGGCCTAAAAATAGGCTATGTATGAGTAAATTGTTGTAGATCAGCCATACTTCATTTACGTGTGAATAACTTTCAAGGTGACACTCATGAATGAACAACAATTTACTCCATTTTTACAACAACTTAAGCTATTAACTCCTAGTCAGCGTCAACGACTTCACCAAAACCTTGAGCTGACAGAAGTATCCACTGAAGAAGTATTAACGGCTAACGCTCCGATGCATCAATGCCCACACTGCCAATCGACGCAATTAAAGCCATGGGGATCTAGCCACGAATTACCTCGATATCGATGTGCTTGTTGTAGCAAAACATCTAATCCTTTAACCAAAACTCCCCTTGCTCGATTACGAAAACGCGATAAGTGGCTGGTCTATGCACAAGCATTAATTGATGGCTTGTCGTTAGAAAGGCTACTGAGTTATGTGGTATTAATAAGAGCACCGCCTTTCTTTGGCGTCATCGGTTTCTAACACTTGCTAAGACTCATCAAGCTTCGCATGAAGAGGGCATTGTTGAAGCTGATGAAACGTTTTTTCTGGAATCCTTTAAAGGTCAACGTAACTTACCGCGTC
>Ga0209395_1001265_pt1 | contig 35871 bp, 33 predicted proteins | sample GOMGulsemesocosm_3_FD_184635 | JGI IMG/M metagenome (GOLD analysis project Ga0209395, IMG submission 184635) | Methane-oxidizing microbial communities from mesocosms in the Gulf of Mexico - GOM9D Gulf of Mexico (SPAdes) (version 2) | ecosystem: Environmental > Aquatic > Marine > Cold seeps...
CGCTCTCTGCAGTGTCTTCGCTCTCTGCAGTGTCTTCGCTCTCTGCAGTGTCTTCGCTCTCTGCAGTGTCTTCGCTCTCTGCAGTGTCTTCGCTCTCTGCAGTGTCTTCGCTCTCTGCAGTGTCTTCGCTCTCTGCAGTGTCTTCGCTCTCTGCAGTGTCTTCGCTCTCTGCAGTGTCTTCGCTCTCTGCAGTGTCTTCGCTCTCTGCAGTGTCTTCTCTCTTTTCAGTTTCTTGAGCTTTTTCAGTACCTTGGATTTTTGTAGCATTTCTAGACAAAGCTAAATTTTCAGCAGCAATCGAAGAGGCCACTTCATCGGCAACATTTATTAGCTCATGATTATCTTCGGCATCCTCTAATAAGGCTTCTAGATAATCAATGACTAACTTTTGGTTGCGCCCATCTAGATTTGACTTGCTCATGACAAAGCCTCCTCTTCAATCAAAGATTTCAGCAATTTTGCATAAGCTAGAACACCTCGACTCCCAGGATCAAACCTAGAGGGGAAAACCCCTTTCATACTTGCATTTCGAAATTTAGTATCTACAGGAACAACCACTGATGCGATACTCTGTTCATATAAACTATGCAACTCACGTAAACATTTCACTGAGGCTTGGGTTCTTCGGTCATAAAAGGTTGGCACTATGGTATAGGGCAACTTAACTTTTCTGGCTCTATTAATCATAGAAATTGTTCTGATCATTCTCTCTAAGCCTTTTAGGGCCAAGAATTCAGTTTGTGAAGGAATAAGTAATCGGTTACTCGCTGCTAGTGCATTAACCATTAACACACCTAGTACCGGAGGACTGTCAATCAACACATAATCATATTCATTTTTGACATGCGATATAGCTTTAGAGACTTGCAAGCCCAGTCCAGATTTACCAATTGCCTGGCGCTCCAGTGTAGCCAAGGCCGTTGAAGCAGGTAGCAATTGGACTTTTTCAGTAGCTGTTGGTACTAGTAACTCATTGACTAAAGAAGAGGTAACTTTTACATCAGGCAAAAATAGATCATAAACACTTTGGTCTATTTCATCTGGATCATAACCGAAGTAACTAGTTAAAGAGCCGTGAGGGTCCAAATCAATCAATAACACATCGTGGCCAGAATCTGCCAATAAACCAGCGAGCGTAACTGCTGTAGTTGTCTTCCCTACACCACCTTTTTGATTTGATATTGCCCATACTTGCATATTACAGCCTTCACTTTAGTTACGGTTAAAGCTATAGAAAGAACCACAGCCTTTAATCAACTTTAACGTTACAACTACAGAGTTGTTTTTTATAAAATCATCTTCTAGATTAGCAATTTACATCTCATTAAGATAACAAAATCAACTAAATTATTCAGTAATTCAAACAGCTGGAAAAATCATCTAGATCAATCACATTATCCACCAAGCCCGCTTTAGCGACAGCTTGAGGCATTCCGTATATTGTACATGAACTCTCACTTTGACCCCAAATCGTTGACCCAGCTGCCTTTAAAAGCTTAGCTCCATCACGGCCGTCCGCACCCATACCCGTCAATACAATTCCCAGTACTTTATTAGTATAAGTTTTGGCAACACTTGCGAAAGTAACGTCAACACTGGGTTTGTACGTTAATCTATCATCACCCTTTAACACCTGAACTCTACCCGAACTATCAACCATCATTTGCATACCGCCAGGGGCCAACAAAGCTCTTCCAGGAAGAAGCTTGTCTCCAGATTCCGCATGCTTCACCTCAATATTACACTGTTGATTTAAACGCTCTGCAAACACAGATGTAAAAGTATTAGGCATATGCTGTATCAACAATATAGGAATGGGAAAAGTAGCTGGCAACTTCGTCAAAATCTCTTGCAGCGCCGCGGGCCCGCCGGTTGAAGAGCCTATTGCAACGACCTTGCAACCTCTTGGAAGGACGGCCTTTTTCGAAGTTGTACGCTGGGGGTGACTAGGCTTAAGTGGCACACTTGATGAGACAGTACGTTGCAATTTTGAAGGCACGTTTGTACGAGGAACAGGGGTTCCAGATGATAGCAAACTACTTCTAACAAAATGTTTAGACTTACCCAAAGCTATTATACGACTGATGAGCTCAGTATCTAAACTTTTACTTTTACCCATCCATGCGCGCATATCTTTCGTCAGATAATCAACAGCACCCGCTTCCATTGCCTGTAGCGTTACTTGTGCTCCTTCATGGGTAAGCGAGGAGATCATTAATACTTGAGTAGGCCTATCGCGCATTATCTGACGAACCGCATCAATACCATTAAGCTTTGGCATCTCTACATCCATCGTGATCACATCAGGGCTTAGGCTGCTGTTCTTTTCAATCGCATCCACACCGTCTCTTGCTGTGCCAACTATCGTAATACCGGAATTTTGAGACAGGATTTCTGAAATTCGCTGCCGAAAAAAAGCTGAATCATCGACAACTAAAACCCTTACCGACATATGTTTCCCCCAAGCAGGAACAATAAAACTGACAAGGCAATGAGCCGTACCAGTATTTATTATAGTGCTTTATTAGGCGTGTTCTTTAAGTAGGTTAGGTATATCTATAATAAGCGCAATGCGGCCATCGCCGGTAATTGTTGCACCAGACAACCCTGCAGTACCATGTAAAATAGTACCTAAAGGCTTTATCACCACCTCTTCTTGACCAACCAACTGGTCAACAACAAAACCTGCTCTTAGCGTTCCTACAGTCACAATAACAACATGTCCTTGCTCAGGAAGATCCGCATGCCCTTGGCCATCTATCAACCAACGCTTCATATGAAACAGTGGTAACGCTTGATCTCGCACTGTTATCACTTGCTGACCATCAACAACATTGGTGGTCGTTAAATCAAGGTTAAATATTTCATTCACATTCACCAGTGGCAATGCAAAAGCCTGATCTTCCAGAATAACCATCAATGTAGGCATAATCGCTAGGGTCAGTGGAACTTGTATAGCGATCCGCGTGCCTTGCCCTAGAACAGAGTCAATCGCTAAAGTACCATTAAGCTGAGTGATTTTTGTCTTTACAACATCCATCCCTACACCACGACCCGATACGTCAGAGACCACTTCTTTAGTAGAGAATCCAGCAGAGAAAATAAGATTAAAGCATTCTTGGTCAGTTAAACGGTTGGCTGCTTCTTGATCAAGCATTCCACGAGCAACAGCTAATCCTCTTAATTTCTCTGGATCCATACCCGCGCCATCATCTTGAATAACGAGAAGTATATGATCGCCTTCTTGTTCTGCAGAAAGCAAAACATGCCCTTCACGCGCCTTACCCGCTTTCTCACGCACATCGGGACTTTCGATACCATGATCTACAGAGTTTCTCACTAAGTGAATCAACGGGTCTGCTAGCGCTTCTACCAAATTTTTATCTAAATCGGTTTCTTCGCCCCTTAATTCAAGACGTATTTCTTTTTTCAAGGTCCGTGACAAGTCTCGAATCAATCGAGGAAAACGGCCAAATACTTTCTTAACAGGCTGCATTCTTGTCTTCATTACCGACATTTGCAAATCGGCCGTGACCATGTCTAAAGTCCCTAACGCTTTAGTCATTTCTTCGTCTTCGCCACTTCCACCAAGCCTTACTAAACGATTTCGAACAAGCACAAGCTCCCCAACCATGTTCATAATCTTATCGAGTAATCGTGTATCTACACGAACATTACTTTCAGGTGTTGGCGCTTTGTTTGTGGAAGTTTTCGCTGCACTTTTGTTTGCAGCAGCGGTCGCTTTTTCAACTGTTTTCTTAACGATTTCTGCCTTTGGCGCCTCTGCACTTACAGTTGTTGGAACCTCCTTTGGCTCTTCTTCCTGTTGCAATCCAGAACTTTTAAAAGCACCTTGACCAGATGCTTGCAAATCATCTAGTAAATTTTCAAACTCGTCTTCTAAGGTTGCTGGGGCAGCTTTAGGGGCCTCTTTACCTGGAGCACCGGTATTTCCGTGCAGCTCATCCATAAGAGAATCAAATTCTTCCTCTGTAATAAGATCGTTACCTGACACTTGCTTCACCACTGGTTTAACAGTATTTGATTCTTGTAACAACAAATCAAAATCATCTGTTGGGGACATAGGAGAGTTTGGCAATGGTGCAGCTGCTTGAGGCACTGCTTGTGCTGGCGCTAAAGAAGGCGCAGAGCTTCCCGTTGAGGCCGTTCCATTTGCGTAATCTTCCAATTGCTTGATCAGCAGTGGGTCAGCATCTTCTGGCGCACCACCACTTCGAACACTATCAAACATACGATTGACAGAGTCTAGTGATTGCAATACGACATCCATTAGCGGTGCTGTTACTTTAATCTCACCAGTACGCAGTAGATCAAACAAATTCTCAGCATGGTGACAACAGTCAACCATAGGGTCCAACTGAAGAAAACCAGCTCCGCCTTTAACGGTATGGAATCCTCGAAAAATGGCATTCAACAAATCGGAATCTTCTGGATTTTGTTCCAACTCAACCAATTGCTCCGAAAGAAGCTCGAGTATCTCTCCAGCTTCTACTAAGAAGTCTTCTAGAATTTCCTGATCTACTTCCAAACTCATACAATTACCTCTACATTAAAAGCCTAAGCTGGATAGCAACTCATCTACATCATCTTGTCCTGCGACAACACCAGGGGCTTCTGCATTAATTTGCGGTCCTTCTGCTTTAGGTGCTTTTGTCGCATCATCAGAAATCGCGCTCTTATCTGTTTTCTTAGGTTCAACTTGCGGGGAAGTGACTGTGTTTTTAATACCACCTAACTCTGCAGCACTGAGATTTTCAACCTTGGCAGCCATATCAATTAGCTGCACCAAACCCGTTTGCACTTGAGTGAGCAATGAAATAACCCGCCGAATAAGCTGGCCAGATATATCCTGACTACTTTGAGCAAGGAGAATCTCAGTCAATTGAGACTTTAAGTCTTGGATAGTCTCTTCAGATTCTTGTTTAACTTGGCAAGTTCTATCATAGACACCATTAAGCGCATCAAATTCACCTTCAAGCTGACCAACAAGTGACAAAAGATCTTTAAACCGAACACTCTGTCCGTCTAGTTTATCGATAAGCTCTAGAGATGCATCAACACGATCCATTGTTTCATGGGAAGTTTTCTCTGTTATCTCAATAACATAGTTAAGCCGGTCCGATGCATCATCCATTCCAGAGAGCGTTGTACTATCTAGTTTATTATCACTTTCCATATCACTCGAGAACGAATTGATTGCATCATGCAACCCTCGAGTTAACTGACCAATTTCGTTATAAAACGCTTGGTGCTTAGCCTGCTGCAATTCGTTAATCACCTGCAAAGCTGAGCCAATATCACCTTTATTAAGCTCTGATATTAGCTGCTCAGCTTTTTCTTGCAACAGCCCTTCTAAGCCATCTACTGATGGTCGATTTATAAAGTCTGACATAAGACAATGAACTCCAGTAATACGACTAGCTTTCTAAACGTTCAAAAATTTTCTCAATTTTCTCTTTCAACACAGTAGCCGTAAACGGCTTCACCACATAGCCATTAACACCGGCTTGAGCGGCGGCAATAATTTGCTCACGCTTAGCTTCTGCAGTGACCATGAGAATTGGTATATGAGCGAGATTTGGATCTTTGCGAACTTCCCCGATCAGTTCAATACCTGTCATGCCCGGCATATTCCAATCGGTTACCAAAAACTCTATTCCACCTTGTTTCAAAATTGGAAGCGCCGTTTTACCGTCATCAGCTTCGGTAATATTTTGAAAACCAAGGTCACGAAGTAAATTTTTTATGATTCTCCTCATCGTAGAAAAATCGTCTACAACAAGTATTTTTATGTCTTTTTTCAAGACAATATCCCCCACTGAAATTATTTAGTAGCGTCTAATTAAACTTAGACTATAAATGTTTAAAAAGACGAATATAAAGTAAAAATAAATATTAAAAACATCTATTTCAACCAAAATATCATCAACAACTTAAGTCAGTCTTGCCACTGCCTTAATCGACTTCTCAATCGATGCGCTGCCTGGCTGTGAATCTGACTTACTCGAGATTCACTCACCTCCAAAATTTGCCCTATCTCCTTTAAATTTAACTCTTCATCATAGTAAAGCGCCAATACTAATTTTTCCCGCTCCGGCAGCGTCTTTATCGCATCGGCTAATGCGCCGACAAACGCCCCTTTTTCAGTCTCTTTCATAGGGCCCGGATCAATGCCGACTATTTGCTCTCCAGGCCCCTCGCCATCAGAGCTCGTTAACTCATCAACACTAAACAGTCGACTTTCTACATTATCTTTAAGTAATTTGTGATACTCGTCAATAGTAACATCCATTTGCGCGGCTATTGCCACGTCTGAGGCATCACTTCCTGTACGCGCCTCAATATTCTGTATCGCCTCAGAGATTCTTCGCCCATTGCGGTGAACCGAGCGCGGTGTCCAATCACCTCTGCGGACCTCATCAATGATCGAACCTCTAATACGGATACCGGCGTATGTTTCAAAACTTGCACCTTTACTCGAATCATATTTTCTTGCCGCTTCAAGCAAACCTATCATGCCCGCTTGAATCAAATCATCAACCAATACACTGGCAGGCAGTCTTGCTAACAGATGGTGCGCTATACGCTTAACTAATGGCGCATATTTCTCGATTAAGTCATTACCAGACTTAGTGTCCATAGGATTATACATGCACGCCCTTCTTTAAATCAGCCAACATCGGGCTAAGTATTTTGAACTAAACGCTTAACAAAAAACTCCAAATGGCCACTTGCCATTGTATTAACAGGCCAAGCATCAACTTTATTTGCTACTTGTTGATACGCGAGAGCCGCTTTACTTTTAGAATACCCTTGCACTACCGGGATTTGTTTCTTTACAGCCAACCTTACTGACTCATCATAAGGTATAGCTCCTAAGTATTGAAGAGTTACATCTAGAAATCTATCGGTAACCGTCAGTAGCTTTCCATACACATTACGTCCTTCCCGTTCAGTACCTACCATGTTGGCCAACACTCTAAAATGTGTCATTTTATGGTCTCTATTCAACAACTTAATAAGGCCATAAGCGTCGGTTATGGAAGTGGGTTCATCACACACTACAACAACTACTTCTTGAGATGCTCGTAAAAAGTTCACCACCGCTTGAGAAATACCCGCTGCCGTATCAATAACTAACACGTCAACATCATCAGCGATATCATTGAAAGCATAAATTAACTCAGCGTGCTCGTGAATACTTAACGATGTCATATCCATAGTACCTGAAGTTGCCGGCACAATACGCACATTCTTAGCGGCATCTAACATCACTTCATTTAATCCACAGCGACCAGATAACACATCAGAGATATTTCTTTTAGGCTTCAACCCTAACATTATGTCAACATTTGCCAGACCTATATCGGCATCCATCAATACAACTTTACGCCCTCGCTGACCAAGACACAAAGAGAGATTAACTGAGACATTGGTTTTACCCACACCGCCTTTACCACTGGTGACTGCGATAACTTTTACTGGTCTCACTCTATTTTGCATCAAGATTCCAACTGAGTAGTTATTACTAGACGAGCTATCACCTACAATCAGAGGGCCACTGCGAACCTCTGTGTTTATGGGCCATAACTAGACTATAACAGAAAAAAGCAGACTAAAACTTAAAAAACCTTACGCCTCAATATATTAGCCTACAAAACACATAACACAAGAACATTTACATAGAAGCATTGTGACGAATCTTTTCTCGCTCTCTACTTTTCTGAGCCGTCAACACCGCTCTAGAGACTAGATCGTTTTTGTGGGCCACATGAATATCATCGGGCACTTTCTGCCCGCTAGACACGTAAGCGATAGCCAACTTTCGTTCAATTGCCAGCGTTAAAGCAGCCCCCATACTGCCAGACTCATCCACTTTAGTCAGCACGCATCCGCTTAACCCCAGCGGACTATAACTATCATAAGCATCATCAAGCACCTGCCTTTGCGCCGAGCAAGACAGCACTAGCAACTTCTTCAAATTGACAGAGACATTCTCAAGCATAAACCCTTGTCTCTGGCTCGCAGCATCACTTGAACCTAACCCCGCCGTATCAATGAGCACCAAACGTTTATTTTTCAGAGATTCTAACACCTCAGCAAGGCTGTTTTTTTCATCGACAACACGAACTGGCACATCCAGTATACGCCCAAACGTTTTCAACTGTTCATGCGCTGCTATTCGATAGGAATCAGTCGTCACTAATGCGACCCCTGAGCTGCCGTTTTCCAAAACATACTTAGCGGCAAGCTTGCCAATGGTGGTCGTTTTACCTACGCCTGTCGGTCCAACAAAAGCAATCATGCCACCACGTTCTATAAAGTCATAATTCACCACAGGCACTACATCGACCAAGCGCGCCAAAGATTTTCTCCAAGCCTTACTCAGATCAAGGCCTGGATCAACTTGCGCTTTGATTTGTTTAGCATAAACCCTACCCAAACCAATCTGTTCAAAACGTTGCTCTAGCTTATCAACCACCAGTGCGTTTGATACAGTGCCACTCTCGGCTTTATAAGCCCCCGGTAGCTGACCGGCCAGCATTTTCTTAAGCTGAGTAATTTCCTGCTGCATATCTTCAATCAAGTCATCTTGAGACGACCCAGCATATGTGTCATTTTTTTGACGAACCTGTTGCAAGTCTTCGCTCGCTATTTCTCTAGCGTTTCCAAAAGCATCATCAGACTCAAATGCATCAACCTTAGAAGTAATTAAAGCCTCATTTGCAGCGACATCTGATGCGCCCTTTTTCTTCTTTTTAAGGGAGGCCAGAATAGACTCAAGATCTTCATCATAACCACTTTCTAACTGCTGATTCCTTGCCAACTCAGGACTTACTGAACGCTCTTGCTGTACATACTCGCTCACAGAGCGGCCTTTAGCTTTTAGCACAGCACTTTGAGCAACTTTTTTCTCTTGCTCTATAAACTCAGCCCCCAAGGTCTTGCGCGAGCCCGTCGTCAGCAGATCAACCTGTTGTTCACGTCTACCTCTGACACTTTGCTGATGTTTAAATTGCGACTGAGCGCTTTCAAAGTCATCTTCATGCGCAGCGACAACCTCAACACCACCGGCTATACGATGATTTGAGACGATAATAGCCTGCGGCCCGATTTCATCCCTGACTCGCTTCATTGCCTGACGCATGTCAGGAGCAAATATACGCTTAACCTTCATACCGATTCCCTGCTCTTACTAGAAGGAAGACTAGGCATCTTGACCTCCTACTGACGCTACAATTGTTACTTTTTTATTTTCTGGTATTTCCTGATACGACAATACATGAATGAGCTGCTCACCGTATCTAACAAACTTCGCCATTAAAGGCCTCACCGGCGCTGCCACCAACAAAATAGCAGGCTTACCCAGCATTTCCTGCTTGTGGGCCGCTTCCAATAGCGAGCTTTGCAGTTTTTCAGCCATATTAGGCTCAAGCACCATACCCTCTTCGGAATTGCCGCTTTGCTGCACTGATCCGAGTAATAACTGCTCTAACTTTGGATCGATGGTAATCACCGGAATTTCTTCATCTGCACCATTGATCGTCTGCACAATCAACCTTGAAAGCGAAACCCTCACCGCCGCCGTTAACGCGATGGTATCTTGTGTTTTAGTAACAGCATCTGTCAGCGCTTCAGCGACTGACCTAAAATCCTTTAACGGAACTTGTTCTTTCAACAAGTTTTGCAATACTTTCAACAGACTACTAATAGATATCTTAGCAGGAACTAGCTCTTCTACCAATTTTGGCGATGATTTGGTCAGCATATCTAACAACTGCTGCACCTCTTCGTGACCCAGCAGGTCATGCGCTTGGCGTTGTAAAATCTGATTAAGGTGCGTTGCCACTACCGTACTTGAATCAACTACAGTGAAGCCCAGTGTCTGCGCATGCTCGCGCTGATTAGTTTCTACCCATACAGCATCCAGACCAAAGGCTGGGTCTTTTACTTCAACCCCTTTAAGCTCACCAAATACTTGCCCTGGATTAATCGCCAAATCTCGATCCGGATAAACCTCTGACTCACCGACAACCACGCCCATCAAGGTCACTCTGTAGGCACCGGGCAATAAATCTAAGTTATCTCTAATATGCACAGAAGGCACCAGAAACCCCAAATCCTGGGACAGTTTTTTACGCACCCCTTTAATTCGATTAAGCAACTGGCCACCCTGAAGCTTATCGACCATAGGTATCAAACGGTAACCGACTTCCAGCCCTATCATATCAACGGGCATAACATCATCCCAGTTAAGCTCTCGCTGCTCTTCTTCCGTCTCTTCTTCCGCCTGTATAATATCAGTCTTACTCTGAGCCTCGGCGTCTAGTTTTTTCTTGGCCTGCTTTTTAAACATCCACCATGCACCAGCACCGGAAAGCGCCGCCAATGAAAGAAAAGAGAAATGCGGCATACCGGGCACAGAACCCATTATTCCCAAAATAAGCGCAGAGACAGTCAACGCACGCGGAGACGCAAACATTTGCTCGACAATTTGCCCACCCATATCTTCAGCAGTATTTTGGCGGGTAACCATAATGGCTGCAGCGGTTGACAATAACAGCGATGGAATTTGCGCAACCAGCCCATCACCGATTGTTAACAATGAATAGAACTCAACCGCCGTTGAAAAATCCAATCCGTGCTGCATCATTCCGATCAACAAACCACCGAGCAAGTTGATCACTAGAATCAAGATTCCCGCTATCGCATCACCGCGCACAAATTTGGAAGCACCATCCATCGAGCCGTAAAAATCCGCCTCATTAGTCACATCAGACCGACGCTGCTTCGCCTCTTCCTGATTAATAAGCCCCGCGTTCAAATCGGCATCAATCGCCATTTGCTTGCCTGGCATCGCATCCAAGGTAAAACGCGCACTGACTTCAGCGATACGACCCGCACCTTTGGTCACAACCACGAAGTTTATTAATACAAGAATAATAAAAACGATGATACCGACCACATAGTTACCGCCGATAACCACAGAGCCGAAGGCTTCGATCACCTTACCGGCAGCATCGCCACCGTTATGTCCATCTAACAACACCACGCGGGTAGACGCTACATTCAAAGCAAGTCGCATTAACGTAGCTAATAATAAAATAGTAGGGAAAGCGGCAAAATCTAACGGGCGCAGCGCATAAACACCCACCAAAAGAACAACGATAGACAGGGCGATATTAAAGGTAAAAAACACATCCAATAAAAAGGCAGGCATCGGCAAAATAACCATTGCCAAAATAACCAGCAACACCAAAGGCACACCGAGGTTGCCATCAGTAAAGCTTTTTACATTATTAATTACCGCTGCTCTGTCCAAGAAAATACCGTCAATAAATTGTCATAATAATAATATCAATAAATTACGCCATAAAACTGGCACAATTTAATGCTAATTTGTCAAAAAAACAACACTCCTAGCTAAAGCAATAACAATGCCACATTACCAAAAGAATATTTAGACAAAAAAAAGCCAGTCTATTTATGACTGGCACTTACATTCAATCACTGGCTTCTAAAGGATTATTTAGCCTTTTTTATATCTAAAGGCATGCCATTCCAGCCAACCTTGAGCTCTAACAACAAATCTATCACTTCTTGAATTTTCTCGGCACTTTGCTGTGTATTTGCTTCGATAATAGCACGGGTCATATAATCGTATAACGCATCTAAATTAGCCGCAACCTCGCCGCCTTTTTCAAAATCCAAAAAATCACGCAGAGCTAATATGATCGCGCTAGCTTTATTTAACTGTTTAGCGCGAGTCTCTATATCTTTACGCTCAATACAGCCTTTTGCCGTCGCCAATGACGTTAAAGCCCCATCGTACAACATAGCAATCAACTGGTGCGGCGATGCTGTTGCCACTGCAGAGCTTAAATCTACAGACTTGTATCGATTCATAGCTCCTAAATTCATACCCATTTCAACCACCTTTTAATTCTTGGACTTCAAAACACTGATTTTATTTTATTTTGACGCTGTGAACGGTAAACGATCGACCAAACCATCCAACTGACTTTTGGTTTGATTCAAACTTGCCACTATTCTTTCCATAGCCGTAAATTGGTTAGACAAACGTTCCTGATACGCCGTCATTTTTCTATCTAAATTTTCTTGATCTACCACCAATACTTTCTTTCCAGCAGCAATAGACTCCTCGCTTTTAGCTATCTGCCCATTTCCAGATAGCGCAGTACTCAGCAATAATGATAAATCCCCCGCCAAACCTCGGGTAAAATTGACGGTATAATCGCCGGTTGGTGTATCTTCTTTAAATGATAAATTTAATCCATATGCAGCAGAACCTATGGCAGGCAACATAATATGGCCAGAGCCCAAGGTCGCCTCACCATTGATCGTTCCTACCACATCAATACCATCAGTACCTATGGTATTTTCATCCAAACCGAGCTTGGTAGAAAATCCAGCACTCGCCGCTACAAATGAAACATTCGAACTACCGCCAAAATCATTAGAAGTAATTTTTAACGCACCAGCCTCTACTGTAACACTAACCGATGCAAAGCCAGCTTTAAGCAACGTATCCCCATTGATTTTTGCCTGTAAATCATCCGCCAGCGCTTCAATAGAGGCGTAATCATCTAGCAAGCTGATACTATTACTTTCGACACCATTTACTTTAATAGTAAAATCTTCACCTGTTAATGCAAAATCCGTTGCCAGCGCGCCGTCAATCCACCCCTTAGCAGGCGCCGTATCAATATGCACTGCATACTCGCCAGCTACTGCCTGTGCCGCAAAGCTACCGGTATTTAATTCGATAAAATTGCTAGAGCTAGCAGTATTAACCGCAAACAGGCCGGCAATCTTATCAAAATCATTTTGCACTACCAAATCAAACTGCTCATCATCAAGCACTAAGGTGCCATCCGTATTAGTATTAACACCTATTGCCCCTAATGAGCTGAACGTATCGGTTACCTTCAAGCCCTGCACGGTACTAGACATGGTTTGAGTAATTAATGAGGCTAAACTTTTGGCGGCACCATCTGTTGATAAATCTCCGCGAACGAAGTTATTACTGTCATCTTGTGTAATACCGACTAACGGCTTCATTATTCCTTGCAATAAATTATAGGCTTCAATAAAGCCATTTATCGCCGTTTCAGCAGCACTTTTATCTTGCGATATTGAAAAGGAAACACTATTACCGACATCCTCTTTATTTAGCGTAAAGTCTAAGCCAACAATCACATCGTCAATGGTATTTCCGCTGCGGGTAATATCTAAACCATTAAGCTTAAACTGTGCATCTTTACCTTGCTGTGTCTCCACTACATTGGCATGGCTGGTTTTATTAAAATCAAAATCTGCCAAAGTTCCGTTATCTGATGTTATCTGCAGCGCACTATTAAGACCCGATTCAGCCGTCACTAACAGCTGGAACTGCCCATCAATATTAATGACTGACGCTTGAATATCAGAATCTGCATCATTTATTTTTTGCGCAATCGTCGTCAACGAATCATCAGCGGTAATATCAACATCAAAACTGGGTTTATCGGCATTCGCGGTAAACACATCAGGATCACCAGCGCCATCATAAGCCCATTGCCCGGTATTAAAGGTTAGCTTGCCTGCTTTATTCAACGCTGCATCTGCGTCATTTTGTGTGGAGTTAATCGCTAAAGATTGAGTTGTCGCTATCTGCGAAACCTCTAACTGGTAATTACCAGCCGGCGCCGCTGCGGTCAAAGAATTAAAGGTGATCACATCAGTCGTTGGTACATTAATGGCTTTGGCATTAAATATATCCGGATCGGCCAGCGGCGCTAGCGCATTTTGAAACTCAGACAAACCGCTTTTTAAAATACCATACGCCGAAAGCTTAGCATCGTATTGTTCAGCTTTGGCATCAATACGATTTTGTTGCGGTGCTTTTTGTGCCGCCGTCAAATCAGTCACTAATTGCTGCGTATCTAAGCCTGAAGAACTACCTAAAGTTGCTAGTATATTAGTTGCCATATAAACCTCTATCTTAATCCAGGTGAGTGACAGTGATTGCAACTAACATTATGCAACCAAGCCAGCAGCCAGTTTGACTTTTATTCACTAACTAGGTAATACTAAAGCGCTATTTTTATACATTATACTGTTATAAAACAAAAAGCCGAAACCATTAAAGAATAGTTTCGGCTTTTTTTAGGCTTTATCATTAAGAATTAAACCCAACATACTTTCTATCTGCCTAGAGACAGCCAGCGCCTCTTTGGTTGGCATTTGTTTGATCACCTCCAGCGTTTCTATATCTCTGACGGTCACGACCATTTCTTTGGTGTCTTTATCCAGTGAGAAACTCAACTTACGTTCTGTATTATTACTGGTAAAGTCATTCAACCTTTGCACAGCATCTTTCAATTCTATTTTGTCAGCTTCTGGAGTATTGTCAACATGAGCTTTTGCATCACTTTGCACCACTTCTGCAATCTTCTGCGTTTTCTCTTGCCTTTCAATACTCGGTGATGAAGCTACGCTTGGCTGAGCTGGCAGCGCTGTTGCGTTATTTATAGATTCCATAGGTCACCCCTTAATCTAAAACCCCCCGCTGACATTAGCGAGGGGTTTAAAGTTGTGCTTTAATTACTCGCTTTTACTCTATTACTGAAGTAATGAGAGTACTTGCTGTGGACGTGAGTTAGCTTGCGCCAACATCGCGTTACCGGCTTGTTGCAGTACTTGTGCACGAGACAAGTTAGCAGATTCAGCCGCGAAGTCTGCATCCATGATAGCTGAACGCGAAGAAGAAGCGTTCTCAGAGATATTTGATAAGTTACGCGTTGTGTAATCTAACCGGTTTGAAATTGCCCCTAATTCACCACGCGTCTCACTCACGGTTTCGATTGCGGTAGTTAAAACACCAATCGCTTTGTTAGCACCTTCGACAGTGGATATATCAATTTTATCAACTGTTGAGCTAAGCGCACCGGAAGCGGCATTAGAATCTAACAAGCCTGATTTAGTAGCAGCTGCAGCATCTTTGTTGACAACACTGATTGGCTCTCCTTCATCAGAAGTTAGCTGAATACCACCCAATAGTTGATTCGTAGTAGCGAGGAAATTTGTGGTACTCGTGGCACCGGTAACTTCTTCGCTTGCAGTCGAGTATACTGCAGCAGTACCAAAGGCAAGTAATGCATTACCGGCACCGGCTACCTGTGCACCTATATTTATTGAATCTACATTTCCTTCTAGAAGCATTCCGTGTTTAGTTGCCCTAGCCGTAATACCGTGCTCATCTGTTAGCGCATTAATATTTGCTATTGTTGTAGCATCACCTGCCGCACCAGTCGCTCCAGAGAGGACATCAACACCGTTAAGCGAAAAACTTACAGCAGCACCAGCCGTACCAGTTTGAACTCTAGTATCAATAGATACCGAGGTATAAGACTGTGCTGTCACCCCTGTTTCAGAATTTTTAGCATTAATAGCAGAAATTTTATCAGCTAAAGAAGCACTATCAGACTTAGCAATTGCAACATCATTAATAGTTAAATCACCTTGATCAAAGGCTGCACCAAGCGTCTCTACACCTTCTATAGCGCCAGCTGAAGTTGACTCTCTAAAACCAAGATTAGATAAATCTTCCAAAGAGCCGTTTGCACCACGCTCAATCGTAATAGGATCATCAGAGGTAAGGGTGATAGTAGCAGTAGAAATGGCGATATCATCATTACCGACTGGAATACCTGCTGCTATTGATGCTGATATTAGGGCAGCATCAGCTTCTGTGGGAGTAGGCAGCGTTCCAATTGCTGTCGCTACTGTTGCGGCCGCAAACTTTGTAGTTGACACTGTTCCTGTCGCTTCCTTGAGAGTAGTACCATCGATCACACCAATCGAGCCTAGATTTTCACCAGAAATAGCTAGTTTGCCGTCATCATTGATAGAAGCAGTCACTAACCCACCTGCTTTGTCATTGATTTGATCCACCATTTCTTGCAAATTAATGGTATCTTTAATTTCAATTGATGTGATCGACTCATCTAAACCAGCGACTACAACCGTTACTTTGTCTGTACCAGACAAAAAGCCGTCGCCTACATTAGCTGCTACATTCTCAACAATAGTTCCTGCTGTTACACCTTTTACATTCGTATTTATGGCATCAATCAGAGTCTGCGTAGTGCTCGTTGCATCATTTAGATTTAAATCTGTTTTAACAATTGATTGCCCATTAATCATTACATCATCTACACCCAGAGTTCGAAGGGCATCTGTATCAGTTGCACCAGCCCCAAAACTAGCGAATGCATGCAAATTAGTTTGTGAACCTACTACATCAACATCAGCCGTATCTGAACCTAACGTTGTAGTATCCATTTTCCCAATATTAACCGCGATGGTCTGATTGGCATTTTCACCGACTTGCAAGCCCACTTCACCCATGGATCCATCGAGCACGTTTAAACCGTTAAAACTGGTCGTTTCTGAAATACGGTCGATTTCTAATTTAAGCTGCTTTACTTCGGCATTTAACGTATCACGGTTACCTGTATCGTAAGTACCGTTGGCAGACTGAATAGACAGTTCACGCATACGTTGCAAGATATTGGTTGTTTCTTCCATTCCACCTTCGGCGGTTTGAATCATTGCAGCACCGTCATTCGCGTTACGAACGGCCTGGTTCAAACCTTGGATCTGCGAAGTCATGCGGTTTGCAATCGCTAGGCCAGCTGCATCATCCTTAGCGGAGTTAATACGTAAACCACTAGACAAACGTTCAGTCGCTGTATTTTGTGCATCTAGCGAGTTGTTCAAGTGACGCTGTGCATTTAGTGACTGAATATTAGAATTGATTACCATTGCCATGAGACTTTCTCCTCAATGGCCAGCTAACTGTAGCTGGCTCTTTTACCAACACTTACTAAAAATGTGTAAGTGATATTGTGTTACAGATGTTATCGACCCGTTTCTAGGATTCTTTAACTTCTTTTAACAAATTAGCGGTTTATTTTTTTATCCTAAACCGCTAGCTTATAAAAGGGTATCGACGTTTGCCCGCTCAGCTTTAGTTATTTAATTTTTATATTTTATACAAGGAGACAAAATGCTTGATTTATTAAACAAAGCAATGCGCTTAAGCAAAGAGATAACTGAGCTATTCGACCGGGAAGAATGGGATAAAGCCCAACAACTACAACAGCAGCGCGAGCTATTGTTAAATCAATTGCCTAATACTGAGTTACCTAGTGATAGTCACGCATTAGCAAAGATCAACACATTGAGCATAGAGATCAAAACCATCACCAAAGAGCAACTAGTGATTAGCACGGCCAGAAAGGACGCCTTATTACAGCAAATAAAAAACAATAATAGGTCAAAAAAAATGAAGACGGCTTATGGCGATTAACCCAACTAACAAGACAGCTATAGCAACAACTATATAGTTAAAGCCACAGGAAAAAACCTCTCGCTTCAGGAGCATTCACCAACGTGAATGCTGTATTTTATTTAGCTAATTTGGACTCTAACGACACCAACGCTTTGCGAATTAGCCTTGATGATTTAGACTCTGCCTAATTCATCTCTATTGAATATGATTAAATAAAGATAACGCCGACAGACGTCCAAATACTGCTTGCGATGCTTCTAAAGTAATTTCTTCGAGCTTGAATTTACTGATCGCCTCGGGCATATCAACATCTTGAATACTGCTTAAGCTGGTTTCTGCAAATAGCGTGAAATCCAAATTATTACTAGTGATTTTCTCCATAAAACTTAAGCGAGACCCCAAACGGGTAACACTTTCGATATTTCTTTCAGACGCTTCATCCCACTGAGCAAACACTTTAGTAGTAGCTTCTGCCAAAGCGTCTCTGGAAGATTGATTAGTTAAAGGAATTTCTAAGGCTTTAGCATAGTCCAGCGCTATATCCAGAATATTCTTCTGTTCAGGCTCAATATGTAAAACTAAGGTATCTTCATCCAGAAAAGCCCCCGTTGGCGCAGTCACATCCATTTTCATCCCCAGCACTTCTAACTCACCTCCAGTTGGCACTAACCTGCCGGTGATATCATTGCCATCTTCATCTTTCACGGGAAAGCCTTTGCTATCGGTCATTGTCACTGCAAGTGTTGGCCCCACTCCTGAAACTACTGTGGTTATATCACCTAAGCCTGCGGTTAACTCTTGGTATTTGGCCTGATCTTCCTCTGTTTCAAAACGAATATTTGAAACCAATGGGGTAGGTACGATAGCTTGTGATGCGTAAGTACCTTTGATTGTTGCTTTTAAATCAGACGTAACTGCTTCAAACAAATACTCACCAGAATCGTTGGAGGGGATATATAAATCATTAGAAACTTGTATTTTACGCTGCCCATCATCACCTTGGTAATCATAGCTACCATCAGCTTGCAACTGATAGGGTTTAATGCCCCCTTTTGAGCCTGCAAATATATACTCGCCTTGGCTATCTTGGGTATTCATCAAGCTTGCCATAAACTCAGTTTCAACTTTTAAGTTATTGGCAATAGAACCCCGATCACTGTCAGTTAATGTACCTGTAGAGCCTTGTATCACTAACTCTTTAATACGGTTTAGGGAGGTACGCATTGAGCTCATGACAGACTCTTGTAAAGTCAACCTTCTGTCTGTTACTTTGATGTTTATCTCATACTTATCGTATTGCGCTAGCTCACGCTCTAACTTCACCACTTGTGCAGCGGCTACAGGATCATCCGAGGGTTGATGCATGCGTTTTCCACTGGAAACTTGCTGCTGCAGCTTATCTAAAGACACATTAGAGCGCTGCATATTATCAATGGAATTAGTGAATTGCTGGGCTGTGGTGACTCTTAACATAATAATTTCTCCGTTTGATCAGCGCTTAAAAGCTTTGCAACAATGTTGAAAACAGCTCTTGTGAGGTGGTAATAATTCTCGCCGATGCCGAATACGCTTGCTGGTACTGCACTAGCCTTGCCGCCTCTTCATCTAAGTTAACACCAATAATGCTCGCCAAGGTATTTTCGGTACTTTTCAATACCGACTCACTGGCGATTAAATTGATTTTGCCACTGGCCGCTATGGCACCGACTTTTTCAATGAGGCCTGAATAATGGTCTTGCATAGAGCCATCGGCTAACACTTTTTTCGATTGAATGTCCGATAGCGCTAAAGCATTGCGGTTATCTGAGACTCCGTCTTTATTAAAATCAAAATCAAACCGGTCTCCGGCTTGAGGAGTCCCTTCGATTTCTATGTTATAGCCTTCTAACTGAAACACCTGCCCTGCTGTATAAGGTAGGTTTTGCTGTACTACGCCAGGCGTACCCAAACTTATTGGCTGTGGATCTAGCGGATTAGATACGTCGAATATACTGTATTGCATTGGACTGGCATTATTGAACACCACTTGTACAGGCGGTGCCAACTGATCCGTCGTGGCGATACTGCCAAACACGGTATTGTTAGGATCAGTAATTTCAACACTGGCAACCCCTGAACCCTGATTGTTACTGTTGGTCAATATACGCACAGGGCTAGCTAGAGCCACTTGTTTGGCATTGGTAATTTCACTGTCAATATTAGCGGCCGCAAAGCGTGTGGGCTGCACTGTAAAACTATCGCCTTCAGCCAAGTTGCTATTCGCTTGTATTTGAACGGTCATGCCATCAAGTTTTACTTCTACCAACCCGTTTAAGCGATCTAGATAAAAACTATTATCAGCTAAGCCAGGCAAAATTGTGGTAGGCGTTGCCGATTGCGTTAAAGACACAACTTCGCCACTGGGCTGCCGCTTGACTAAGAGCTGATCATCATCACTAATAATCAACTCATAATCATCTATAGTGAGCTTAGAGACATCGTCAATGTGCACATAGCTTGACTGTATACTCGACAGATTATCGGTGGAGGCACTTAGTCGATTATCATCATAGTCTGATGAGTTGATATCGTTAAAGACATTGCCCCCAAGCTGGTTATTAAGATCTAAACCTTTTTTGTGTTGCTCATTGGTGGTTTCGGCCAATGCCAAAGCGATGCGGCCCAACTCATTAATTGAAGGGTTTAATACTTCATCTCGAAAATTTTGGGCTCCGCCTAATATACCACCGCTAACGTGCTGAGTAATTTCAACCGAAGAGCCATTCATATTGATATACAAATCAGGCTGCGATGTATCCGGGTTACCGGTGCGCAACTCAATTTCATTAACGGTAGTACCGACAATGAGTGGCTGCCCATTACCGATAAACATATTAAATTTATTGCCTTGCTCTACCACGTTCACATCGACAATAGCAGAGATTTTATTGACCAATAGATCCCGCTGATCCAAAAGCTCATTCACGGGTTGATCACGACTGATTAAATAGTCTATTTGCTCGTTTAGTTGGGCAATAGAGGTAGAGTACTCTTTTAAGTTATTCGCTGATGCTGTCATAGTGGCATTGATGGCATCATTTTGGGTATTTAACTGAGCAGACAAGTTATTAAAGCGGCGCTTTAACGCATCGACCTCTTCTACAAATAGCTCTCTATTCGCTAACGACGCAGGATCATCTACGGCGTTTTGCATGGCGACATAATAAGTATCAAGTGAGGCGGAGATACTGGTAGAGCTACTCGCCAACAAGTTATCAGTTTGACTAATATAGGTATCTTTTAAATTTAGACTTTCATAGGTAGAGCGATCAGACCAATACTGCTGGGTGATAAACTGATCAGTAGAGCGAGAAATATCATGGATATAAGTGCCGTTTCTACCAACAACAGAAACAAACTCAGCCTTTTGCCTTGAATAACCTTCGGTACTGGCATTAGAAATATTTTGGCTGACAGTAGACAGCGCAGTTCGATTGGCCAGTAGCGCTTGGCTACCAATATTCAACAAATTAAAACCTGACATTCTTCCTCCCGCTAGCAGTGATTATTCACTTTGCTAACACACTGTTCATAGACAACAATTTACTGCTGCTAGTTACCTTTATTTATCGGCTGAAACTCAACCTTCATTAGGCGTTTTTGTACTATTTTCTAGAATACTACCTTTATAAATACTGGATATTTTATCGGCGTATTTGGGATCGGTTGCATAACCCGCTTTTTGCAATAAATTCAAATACTTATCAGGATCGGCAGCCGCGCTAATCGCCTCTTGATAACGCGGGCTATTTTTCAAAAACTGCACATAATCTTTGAAGCTATCGCCATAGGAATCATAAGACCTAAATTTAGCCACTTCTCGGGTCATTACGCCATTTTTAAACTCCAAAGTATTGGCCGCTTTTGCATCACCACCCCAACCTGAATTGGCTTTTATATTGAACAAATTAAAACTATTTTCGCCGTCGTTACCTCGCACCATATGTTTGCCCCAACCGGTTTCTAAGGCGGCTTGCGCTAACAATACTTTTGGATCAACACCCAGCTCTTTTGCAACATCTTCAGCGAGTGGCATGAGCTTTTCGACAAACTCTTGCGGTGATGAAAAGCGCTCTGGAAGCTCTGAATTACGCTGCTGGTAGAGCGCATCTTTACGCTTTTCCAGCTCATCTATAGATTCTTGCAACGCTATGTCATTTTTATTAATACTGTTTTCATACTCACCTAGAACAGCAGCAGCCGCCAAATTTGCGCCATTACCATAGGCTTTACGCAACCAACTATCAGGATCTGAGTTAATTGCTTGCAGCTTCTCAGCCTCACTAGGCACGTCAATTTTTAATTGATTACTGAGCTGCTTCACGAGAACATCTCTTAGCCCTATGCCTTTACCTTCAACCATATTCAGCGTCATTTGCTGATCCATCATGTCTTGGTAAAAGCGCACATCACCACCGGTAAAGACATTATCCGGATCAGAGAATGCTTCATTTGCATCGCGCATGCTTTTGAGCATCTGCGCTAAAAAGATTTGCTCAAACTGTTTGGCCACTTCACGTAAAGCTTCTGGACTATTACTTCTTGCCTGGGTTTTTAAAGACTGTAAGCTGTTTATATCAGCATATAAACGACTATGTTTAGGGCCTTGCGGACTATCAATACTCATCTATATCACCAGTAAGTCGGCTTTAATTGCACCCGATTGCTTAAGCGCTTCTAAAATAGCCATTAAATCACCGGGTGCTGCACCCACCTGATTAACAGCATCAACAATTTGCTGTAATGAAGTACCCGCATTGAAATTAAACATATGCCCAGAGCCCTCATCTACTTGTATTCCGGTTCTTGGAGTAATCACTGTTTCGCCTTCAGCCAGCGCATTTGGCTGGTTTACATCTAGGTTTTCAGTAATGGTCACCGTTAACCCACCATGAGTAACCGCAACGGGCGACACTCTGACATCTTGACCGATTACGATAGTGCCTGTGCGCGAGTTAATAATTATTTTTGCCGCCTCTTTTGCCGGCGTTACTTCTAAGTTTTCCAGCACAGAGACAAAAGAGACACGCTGAGAAGGATGCCTTGGCGCTCTCACTCTAATGGAGGTTGAATCCAGCGGCATCGCAGTGTTTTCGCCCAACAAATTATTGATTACTTGCGCAACCGCTCTCGCTGTAGTGAAGTCTGAGTGATTCAAGTTTAGCGTTAAGCTATCCCCTTGAGAAAAAGCATTAGGCACAGTTCTTTCAACGGTTGCACCATTGGGGATTCGACCCACACTAGGCACATTTAAACTCACTCTAGAACCATCATTACCTGCAGCACCAAAACCTGCCACCACCAAATTACCTTGTGCAATGGCATACACTTGACCATCAGCTCCCTTTAAAGGAGACATCAATAAACTACCACCACGTAAACTTTTTGAATCACCTAGAGTAGAAACAGTGATATCAATGGTTTGCCCTATTTTAGAAAAAGGCGGTAAATCAGCGTGAATCGCAACAGCGGCTATGTTTTTCGAGCTTGGATTAACATTTGCTGGTATTTGCACACCAAAGTTATTCAACAAGTTGCGGAATGTTTGAGAGGTAAAATTGGATTTATCACCGGTACCTTCAAGACCAACCACTAAGCCATAGCCCACTAATTGGTTATTGCGCACGCCCGCTATTGAGGTAAGATCTTTTATTCGCTCTGCAAAACTATTCACTGAGAAAAACATCAGCGTCAGTAATATTAATTTTTTCATGTTTTCACCTACTTACTTTCGCTAACATCTAAAAGGGAAGCAATGCACTAATAAAGAATTTACCCAACCAGCCCATGACATTGGTATCACTGACTTGCCCTGTACCAGAATAGCTAATTCGAGCATCCGCCAGTTTCTCAGAAGAGACTGTATTATCGGCCGAGATATCCTGCGGCCTAACCATGCCACTAATTTGAATATATTCATCACCTTGGTTGAGCTTTAACCATTTTTCGCCACGCACAACCAGTATTCCATTGGGTAAAACTTCATGAACTGTGACAGAAATACTGCCATCTAAACTGTTGCTAATGTCTGAAGTACCCTCTCCTTCAAATTCAGTGGTGGGGCCAGTAAAGCTAGCACTGAATCTATCTAAGGTTTTTTCGAAAACTGTTGGCGCCGCTAAAGTCGTACTGCTTTTTTTATCGGCGGTAGTTTTGGCATTTTTACTCGCCGAAGTATTCTCTTGCAGCAAGATAGAGATAATGTCTCCCACTTGACTCGCACGCCCATTGCCATACAAATCACGCCGTGAAGCGAGATTCACTATAGAGCCTGTGACAGGTTTTGGCTGGCGTAAATTCTGAGCTGAAACCGGCGCATAATAAGGATCATCAGGTTTAACCGTAGTAGGAACACAACCTGTAAAAAACACCACAAGACCGATGAACCATATGACTTTTTGCATTCTTTTTTCCCGAACTAATTTATATAAACCAAATAGAGACTCTTAACGATTCAGGCTCCACCTAATTCACCTCTATCATAGCTGTTGATTGATAAAGCTTAACATTTCATCTGCAGTGGATATTACTTTAGAATTTATTTCATAGGCTCTTTGCGTGGTAATCAAATTCACCAGCTCTTCTACTGAATTAACATTTGATGCTTCTAACATATTCTGCCGTGTTTGCCCCAACCCTTGCTCGCCTGGATTCGCAATAACGGGTGCACCAGAACTACCAGTTTCAGTATATAAATTTTGTCCTGTCGCCAAAAGACCCGCTGGGTTAACAAATGACGCTAGGGTTAACTGGCCGATATTTTGCGGTGCAGTATTACCCGCTGTTGTCACAGTAACCGATCCATCAACACCAACCGTGAAATTATTCACTTCATCGGGCAAGGTAATGGCCGGCTCTATTAAATAACCTTCTGCTGTTGTCAGTTCCTTGTTGCCATTTAAATGGAATTGGCCGTTACGGGTGTAGCCAATTTCGCCTGAAGGTAAAGTAACTTGGAAAAAACCGCCGCCAGCTATAGCGACATCAAATGGCTGGTCAGTAATTTGAACCTCACCGCCAGTAAATTGTTTTTGCGTACCCACAACACGTACACCATTACCTAGTTGTAGCCCTGAAGGCAATTGTGTTCCATCAGCCGAATCTGCTCCCGGGGCTCTTTGCACTTGATACAACAAGTCTTCAAATATAGCGCGGTCTTTCTTAAAGCCGACAGTTGCCACGTTTGCCAAGTTGTTTGAGATAACTTTTAACTGAGTATCTTGCGCCGACAAACCTGTCTTTGCGACATATAATGCACCGTTCATTCTATTCTCCTAGTAAAGCTTACGACTGTAAGATCTTAGCCGCGGCAGTAGAGTTTTCCTCTGCTGTCTTCATCATTTTTATATTCATTTCAAATTGTCGAGATAAACCAATTATATTAGTCAGCTCATGCACCGCATTGACATTACTGGTTTCAATAAAGCCGCTTCGCAATCTAGCATTTGGATCAACATCTAGAACCTCCTGGTTATCAACTTTCATCAAACCATCGATGCCTTTGTAGGAACTCTGTGGATCAAGGGCAACCATTTTAATCTGGTCGATGACCAATAACTCTGAAGATGACGCGCCTTCAGGTCTAATACTAATAGACCCATCAATACCTATATCTATTTTCTCAAAGGGTGGTAGCTGAATATTATTTCCGCCCGCCCCTTGAACCGGCAAACCACTGCCGTTTATTAAGAAGCCTTGAACATTGACTTGAAGCTCAGCGGAACGTGTATAAGATTCCGTACCATCTTTTGCCCGCACGGCCATCCAAGCATCACCTTCTAACGCCACATCTAGGTCTCTGCCGGTTTGCAAAAACGTACCCGCCGTTCTATCTGTCGCAGGACGCTCTGATAGTGAGTAAACACGCGATGGTTGACCATCACCAAAGACTTGCATTGCCCTTGCTTGCTCTAGATCTGCTTTAAATCCTGTGGAGGATATATTGGCCAAATTATTCGCGTGCGCCTGCTGCGATAGCTCGACCTGCTTAGCACCACTCATCGCCAAAAATAATACTTTATCCATGTATCTGCACTCAATTGCCGCTTTGTTTATAACTAACCATAAAAGCAATATACGTGCCACAAAGCTAAGCGCAAAAAAAATCCCCAGCCTGTAACAAGCTGAGGATTTATTTTTTATCCGCTGACTTTAAATCTGCAGTATATTCTGAGTAACGGTATTCAGCGTTTCTAGCGTCTTCGAGCTCGCTTGGAAATTACGTTGAGCTTCAATCAACTTCACCAGCTCTGCTGATAAATCGACGTTAGAAGACTCCAGCGCAGAGGAGCGCAAACTACCGTTCAAGCCCGAGCCCGGTGGGTTAAGCACAGGCTCACCCGATGTATTAGTTGCCAACCATTGGGTATTACCATTAGGCTGAAGACCCGCTTGGTTTTCAAATGTTGCAATTGCAACGATACCCAAAGTCGTGCTTTGCGAGTTACTAAAGGTCGCTATCATTTCACCGTTTGCGGTAAAAGCCACACCCGTTAAATCACCTTTAGTATAACCGTCTTGGCTTTGCGCTTTAACGATCTGCTCATTGGCAAACTGTGTTGTTCCAGAAAGATCTAATGTAATTTCGGTAGACGCATCCGCAGGATCTGCATTTTTAATGGTTAATTTTGGCACTTGTGCGCCAACGCCTGTTGGCACAGCCTCACCATTGACCGAAGATAGAATACCATTAGTAGGATTAAACTTTATGATAACCGGGCCTATTTCAGTCTGACTCAATCCTGAGCCCGGCACCGAAGCCATGCCTATATCTAGCGCCTCAGGCCTCTGACCTAACGGGTTCAAATAGGCATACATTCTATACACGCCTTCAAACGAATCATCTCCCTCTAGAACATCAGTAGATATTACTACTCCGAATTGCTCAACTGCAGGAATAACCGCACCAGCAGTAGTTTCTGCGATACTAAGCCCTGCAAGACCAGTACCAGCAAGAGTCAGCGGAGCCTCGTCTGTTCCTGTATTAAAAGTAATGACAGTGGAAGCACCTGTAGTCACAGAAGTAGCTACATTAGGAAGAGCCGCAACAGCGGCATCTATCAAAGCGCCGATAGCAGTCTGATGAGCAGCATCACCGTTAGCACCTGCCGGAGTAGGGATAGTCACAGTTGCCCCACCACCGACAATAATAGTTTCACCTGTAACAAAAGTGGTATTCGTCAATGTTTGCACTTCATCCGTACCCGGCACAGCAGCTGTACCACCGAAAAAGTTACCATCGGTTTGCTGAATATTTAACGAGGTATTGCTGACATTGCCCGAGTCAGCTTTAAAGGTGAACCCCAGCTGATTGGTCGTTGCATTAAAAGCAATGGACTCTATATTTGGGTTAGCGTCTCTTATTTGCGTTTCTTTGGAAATTATTTCAGCGGCAACTTGCTCCCGGGTAATCGGGCTCGTTGTAGAGGCATTAAAGTTAAACTGTATGCCAGCAATCGTAAACTGCTGAGGCGTCTCATAAGCCCCTAACTCATTAGGGGAACCATCACCTTCACCTGCAGGAATATCAAATGTATGCACCTCATTACTCGCTATAGTAGTCACTTGAGGGTTTGAAAGCAGGTTAGCTCCATCTAGAGAAACATCATCCCCAACCACAAGCTCACCACTCTCTCTTGCCGCTGATTCAAATATAACTTGTACTGTCGCTTGCTCTCCGACAGCAGTACCCGCTGTAAAGACAACATCAAATATCCTAGGATCCGCTAGCTGAAGATCCGCTAGCGCAGTGGGTCCCATACTCCTAGGCTCCGAAGTAGGTGTTCCAACTGGGAACTGAACCACATCTGATGTATCAACATCGATACCAGAGATAGAAAAAGCCCCACCTGCATACACTCCGGACGCACCCTGATCAAAAGTATGAATTTCTTTCTTCGCCTGCTGTTCCACCATATCATAACGAATGGTGTGCTCATTACCTAAGCTGTCAAAAGTTCCTACTGTAGTACTGAAAGTCACAGAACCCGCTTCTTCGCGACTGTAAGGTGTTATGAGCGCTTCAGCATCTAATGCTTCGTTAATATTAAACGACAAGCCCATCACTTCTGTGGCCTTTGGCGGACTTTCTTTTTCATCTACCTGCAAATCACCGATTGGAAGTCGATTGCCATTTTCATCGACGCCATAACCCTGCAAATTCTCACCGGATTTCGAGATAATAAAGCCATCTTTATCTAACTCAAACGCACCATTACGTGTGTAAGTGACACTGCCACGACCATCATCTAACTGAAAGAAGCCACTACCATCGATAGAGAGATCTAAGTTATTCGTGGTAAATTCAACGTTACCGCCACTGAAATTTTGAGCGATATCGGATACCAGCACACCTGAACCTGCAGTATTACTAGAACCACTGCCAATGGCCGCTGTTGCATAGATGTCTGCAAATTCAGTTCGCGATGACTTAAAACCTACTGTACTTGCGTTTGCAATATTATTACCTGTGACATCAAGTGACTTAGTTGCCGCACTGATCCCAGAAATTGCCGTATTAAAACCTGCCATTTTTATCTACTCCTATACACCAATTCTTAAAACGTTTTCCATCGCTGTTGATCCAACAGCAGTGTTGATCGTCATTCCGATTCCGTTTTGTCCAAGCGTGACACTTGTCACTCGATTTTCTAAGTAAGTATCTATTCTGGCATAGCTACCATCTTCTAACTGCACCTCAGCTTTCAATGAGTACTCCTTACCAGCGTCATCAGACTCGCCTTTCCAAACAAAATCACTATTGCCTGCAGCGTAAGCCCCTAACTGGACTGTATCAACAACGCTGCCGTTAGCATCAGTCACCGTCAATCTCACATTGTCAGTCGCGCCATTAAGAGACAACATGCCATTGATATTGCCCTCGTCGTTACTCAATGTTTTATCAGTGGAGATCAATACATTTTGACCGACCATTGAAGATGCCTGCAACGCATTCTGACTTGACAACATTGACGCAGACATAGACGCCATCGTCGTGGTCAAGTTATTAATACTTTCAACCTGACTCATATTGGAAATTTGCTCCATAAAGGCATTGGTATCTGTAGGGCTTGTTGGATCCTGATTTTGCAACTGGGCAATCATCAGCTCCATAAACATATCTGAATCTTCTTGCGCCTTGGTTGCGGCGTTTGCAGATGCGCTTGCTTTGTTTGTTTCATTTATCTGCTGATAAATGTTATTTGAATCAATTGTACTCATAGGTCACCTACGCTTTACCCAGCGTTAAAACACGCTGCATCATTTGCTTGGCTGAATCCATTACATCAGCATTAATCTGAAACGATCGAGAAGCAGCAATCATATCTGCCATTTCTTCAACCACGTTTACATTGGGATAATAAATATAACCATTGTCATCAGCCATCGGATGACTTGGCAGATACTCAGGCTGTAATGGCGCATCAGACTCTACAATCCCTTTTACCTTAACGCCCTGCCCAGGCAACAACCCCAAGTCATGAGCTTGCATTTGCTCCTGCGTCGGCTCTATTAGTGCAAACACGGGCTTACGCGCCCTATAAGTTTCATCAATGCTTGAACTAATACTCTGTGCATTAGCCATATTACTTGCCGTAGTATTCAACCTAATGCTTTGGGCGCTCATTGCTGAGCCAGAAATATTAAATATATTAGACAAAGACATTATGAAGTCCCTTTAATTGCAAGTTTTAGACCTTTGAACTTCCCATTTAGAAACTCAAATGATGCCTGTTGCGCCAGTGTATTTTGACCAAACTGCGCCATTTCTTCTTGAACATCCACAGTATTACCATCAACAGAAGGCTGTGTCGGCACTCTATACATCAACTCAGCAGCAAAATCAGGATGGATAACATTAGTATTGTGCGCTGTATTCGTAGTCACTGCCTCTAATACGTTACCTGTTTCACCATTCAAGATAGCTTTAAAATCCATATCTCTACCTTTGAAATTTGGTGTTTCAGCGTTCGCAATATTATTAGCGATAATTTCAGCACGATCTGCACGCACTTGTAATGCCTGCTGATGAATTCCCAATGCTTTGTCGAATGTAATGGCCATTTAGCACCTCAATATGTTGTATATCTAAAAAGCAAATTTTATGCCAAGAAACACAAAACATGCAACTACTTGTTTTTGATGAAGTTAATATAAAATACATCTTTCTAACGATCATCACTGGCAGGTAAATGCCGCTATTTGCCGCACTATTGCCGCCCGAACAAATATTAAACAATAGTGGATTTAGCAGTTTGAAAATATGAGATTTTGGGATTTTGGGATTTTGGGATTTTGGGATTTTGGGATTTTGGGATTTTGGGAATTGGGAATTGGGATTTGGGAATTGGGATTTGGGAATTGGGATTTGGGATTTGGGATTTGGGAATTGGGAATTGGGATTTGGGATTTGGGATTTGGGATTTGGGATTTGGGATTTGGGATTTGGGATTTGGATTTTATTTGGATTTTATTTGGATTTGGAATTTAAAGGAGAGAGAACTTAAAAACTTCTTTAAAGCCTCACTCTTTAACCGAGATATGACTAGAACTCATTTTGCTCTATACAATATTCCAGGATGACAGTGAATCATTTCAAATTTATCACTCAGCCCCGGCAAAGACTCGGACGCGCCTAGCACTAAATAACCACCGGGTTTTAACTGAGCATGCATTTTTGTCAATATTTCTTTTTTCAATTCAGAAGAGAAATAAATCAGCACATTTCGGCAGAATATTACATCGGGATTACCTATCATCGAATAACTCTCCAATAGGTTAATTGCCCGAAACATTACTGCCGCTTTGATTCTGTCATTAATCTTCCACGTATCATCATTAACTTGCGTAAAACACTTATCTTGGCGCTGTTTGCTCAACCCACGACCCAAGGCAAACAACTCATACTCTCCTTTTCTGGCTGTCGCCAAAGCGGTAGATGATATGTCTGTCGCCACAATACTGACTTTTGCGCCTTTAAGCCCATTCTTCGCTTCAATATACTCCTGGGCAACCATTGAAATAGAATATGGTTCCTGCCCTGTTGCACAAGCTGCTGACCATATTTTCATATTCGATGAGGATGAAGTTAACAATTCGGGAAATAAACGTTTTTTTAAAACATCGTATGGATGAGTATCACGAAACCAGAGAGTCTCATTGGTTGTCATAGCATCAACAACTTGATCAGTTAAGCCCCTACCATGGGCAGAAGTCATTTTTGTAACTAACTGCTCAAGACCAGACAAACTCTGCTCCCCCATTAGTTTCGCAAGCCTGCACTGCACTAAATACTGTTTATTCTCAGCCAGTACAATTCCGCAACTATTTTCTAAGTAGCTGCTGAACTGTTTAAAACCTTTTGGGGTTATAACAAATGCACTCATATAGTCATCATCTACAAAAGCCTATTTACCTTCAACCAGATTAATGCGCTCAATAACCGCATTAGCCAAGTCATTTGGATTAAACTTAGCCAAGAAACCGTTTGCACCTACCTTTTTAACCATAGAGACGTTAAAGCCCCCACTCAAAGATGTATGTAACACAATATGAAACTTATCCATACGTTCATCTTCACGAACCATCGCAGTCAAAGTATAACCATCAACCTCAGGCATTTCGATATCAGATATCATCATGAGAAAATGCTCATTGACTGACACACCACTACTTGCAAGCCCATCAAGTAATTGCCAAGCTTCCATACCGTTATTACACTGAGTAACAGAGACGCCTAAGTTTTCTAAGCTCTTTTGCATTTGATTTCTTGCAACACTTGAATCATCAACAATTAATACATTGTGTGCTTTAGCGCGAGCGCGAACATCTGAAGTCGCTATCTCAGCGCTAACTTCCGTAGACATAGGATACAAATCTGCAAGTATTTGCTCGACATCTAATATTTCGATAATGGTATTTTCATACTCAAAAATGGCTGTCAGGTAATTTTCAACACCTATTTCTGCCGGTGGTGCATTTATCTGATCCCAATTGGTATTAATGATTCGATCAACTTTGCGTACTAGAAAAGCCAAGGTGCGTTTATTGTATTCAGCAACTATCAAGAACGAATCATCTTCGCCATCTCTGTTTAACGCCTGACGCCCAATGGCTTCAGACAAATCTAAAACAGGAATAGTCTCGCCACGAATGTGCGCCATCCCTTTTATCGCTGAAGTTTGCCTCGGAATTTCAGTAAGCGCAGGGCATTGCAGAACTTCCCTTACCTTGAATACGTTTATCCCGTATTGCTGATTAGATTCTAAGTTAAACAACAACAGCTCTAAGCGGTTCTGCCCAACTAACTGGGTACGTAGGTTTACACTATCTAGAATACCTGACATGATTTATATCAAACCCCAACTTTTCAAAATCAGTGACTCACATTTTAGTCGACTGATGTTTCAGGAAAAAAAATGTGACCTTTATTAAAATAGCCCTTAGCGGCCTTTTTTTACTATTCAACGTACTACCTTACACATTTGCCGCCAGCCCCTTACAACAAGAGATTAAACAACAGATCTATGCAGACCTATATCAAACTCACCCTGAGGCTATTATCAATATAGCCTTTAATCCTTCAAATACGCATAAAAAAGATCAAAAATGCAGTAACTTTGAATTACCTTCTATAAGGAAAGTCCCCACCGGAGGACGAATATCCGTAAGATTAACATGTAAACACCCTAAATGGTCTACCTATATTAGTCTTAAAATATCAATATCTTACTCAATCGCCATTGCCAAAATGCATATTCTTAAGGGCGAAACCTTGAATATAAACAACACTCACTTCATACAAGGCGATATTACTAAATTTTCTCGACCTTATTTCTTAGATCCAAGCTCTGTTTTTGGAAAAGTAGCCAAGAGAGCTATAAAAAAGGATAAAGCCATCAATCCTTACATGCTAGACCTGCCAACCTTAATAAGCAAAGGTGATTCTGTGATTATTAGAGCAGGAGCTAATGGGTTTTCTATTTCAACACTTGGAACAGCATTACAAAACGGTAAAAAAGGACGACAAATACGAATCAAGAATAACAGATCAGGAAAAATCATTAAGGCCTACGTCACCGCTAGAGGCACTGTATCTACTAATCCAGAATAATTAATTGCTTAGCAACTATATACATGAGACCATGCTTTTATAGTAACACAACCCTAATTGCAGATAGTCATTTTTGCAGAAAGTAAAATAAATGACTAAATATTAACAAAAAAGCTAATTATTTTCTAAAGTTCTATTTTTAGCAGCCGTTAAACTCAGTAGAATTTAATGAGGATATGAAAATGGTTATTGATCTTACGAGCGCTTCATCACAATCGATGACACGTGGCAAGGTCAGCACTCAGCGTACTGCGGAGGCTGATTCAAGTGCCACTGTAGCGAAGCCAAATGGGACTAAAGACACTTTTGAGTTAAGCACAACTGCACAAGCTTTAAAAAAGGCGGATGCAATTATTGCTGCTACCCCCGATGTTAATAGCGAAAAAGTTGCCAGCATTAAAGCAGCGATAGCCGATGGCAGTTATAACATTGACTATCAAAATACCGCTGAGAAAATGCTCAACTTGGATGCACTACTTTAATTCACTATGAACAACGACTCTCACTTATCATTTGATGCCTTAACAACTGAAGGCATCAACATACTGAAAAATGTCGATGCCATCCTAAAAAGCGAACTAATTGCTTTAACCCAAAGGGACATCGATCAGATAAAAGAATGTGCTGCCAGCAAAACAGCATTATTGACTGACTTTTCAGAAAACACCGTTTTTCGCTCCACCCTCCTAGAGAAAAACAACTATCATTCAACACCCCAAAGTATTCAAGATTTTTTTGACACTTGCTTAGACCCTAGCGTACAAAAGAAACTCAAGGATAACTGGAGCGCTCTAGAAAACATATTATTGCTAGTGATTAATGCTAACGCGGTAAATGAACAAGTCCTCAAGAGAAACCAAAAAAACCTTGGGAGCATTTTATCTATCCTGCAAGGACAACAGGCCAACAACATTCTTTACAATGCCAAAGGCAGTAAAGGTGACTACGCAGGCCAAAGCCGAATCGGCAAAGCTTAATCCTCTGTGTTTTTATATCTCAAACAAAGGTTTAGCCTTTTTAATCTAGCCTAACTAGGTATAATACTGCTCTTGATGTCTCAGTAGCTCAGCAGGATAGAGCAGCCGCCTCCTAAGCGGCAGGCCGGAGGTTCGAATCCTCTCTGGGACACCATTTAAAAACATTATAAATTTTCAGTGTTTTAGCTTAGCCCAAGCCAGACCCTACCTAGAAACCCTCTTGATCAGCGTACCTAGCAGGTACTTGAAACCCATTATCTAACCTCACAAATCTAACCGGCTCGCCTGGATACAAAAGCGCTTCAATTTCATCAAGTTTCGTGACCGAGCTGGCTGGCACCCGATAAACGGTAACATTGTTATTACGGCATATATCCTCAATATCAACACTGACTTTATTAGGCGATTTATCACCTTCAAACTCAACAACAGCTAACGATGAATAATTATTACGGTGACAGAGCACAAAATCAAATTTTTGCGCTTGTAACTTTTTATAATTTGCGGACCATTTGGAACACTGTGGCCGAAACCCTGAAAACTGTGTCACACTGACATTACTCAGCACTATCGCTCTTCTTGCACTTACCTGACACAAACTACCGTAAAAGCATTTCTGACTTGGCGTTAGCGCTGTATCTAAACCAGGCTTCTTGAAATAGCTATACAGTTTATTTACAAGAAACCACGCTACTAACATTACACTTAACACAAAAGCAATTAATGCTATCAATTGCGCATTTTGCCATAACCCTGCTTGCATTTACTTCTCATCCGATCAAGTTACCCTTTAGCATTCCATCTTAATAAAATACTGCTAAGTGTTCAATTTGTGCTTAGCTAATTCTCTTGTAAATAATTGACCCTTCTCCTATTTTACTGGATGATTCGCAGATCTAACACAATCTCAGGTACCTCTATGTTATCAGTAATTATGACAGAAAAATTAAACGAGCAAATCAATCTAGAATTTTACTCATCCAACCTCTATTTGCAGATGAGCGCATGGTGTGAAGACAAAAGCTTCGATGGTGCAGCTATGTTCTTAAGAAAGCATGCCAACGAAGAGATGGAGCATATGAAGCGTCTTTTCACTTACGTATCAGAGACTGGCGGACTACCAATTTTGGGCAGCATCGATGCTCCACCACATGACTTTAAGTCTCTAAGAGATGTATTTGAGCAGATACTGGAACACGAATGCCTAATTACCAAACAAATTAATGAACTTGCTCATACCGCTTTCAGTATGCATGACTATTCTACTTTTAACTTTTTACAGTGGTATGTAGCAGAACAGCACGAAGAAGAAAAACTTTTCAAAGGCGTATTAGACAAACTGACCATGATAGGTAACGACGGCCCTGCCATGTTCCTTATCGACAAAGACTTTGCTTCCCTAGCCACCGATGGTACAAGCAGCATCATGGCCCCGGGAGCAACCGTCGAATAATTTGCTCTGTCAGTTTTTCACTTCAACGAGGTAACACTTTTTAAAAGTGTTACCTCGTTGTTACCTTAAGCACCCCACACCTTGCTACATTAGGTAACACTTACTCAAAAACAAGTAACACTTTACTAAAAAATCTTAGATTTTTTTACTATTTTATTTTTTAATCCTTAAAAATCATATAGTTATCTTTTTTGGCACAGCAAGTGCATTATAACTAATATAATAAAAATAAGATGAACACCTACATAACCATTAAAAAAAACAATAACCGGCAATGTAGAATAAAACAGTACTAAGTCTACAAAATAAAAATAATATTGAGACTAATAAAGAGCTGATCAGATTAATAAAAAACGACTAATAACAAACAAATAATAATAACAACAAAAACGTTTAAGAATTTGTCGGTCAGCTATCTCTTCTCTCACCTATAGTTATTTGATACTGGTGCTATTACAGCATATATTGACAGTTTCTCTAACAATACGATTCCTTTTACTTGTATCAAATACATCGCAATCAATTAAGCTTTATAAAGCCCCTTTAATCAGCCACTGCACTTTAACGCTTGCGTCAAAGTAACCCGTATATCACCTCAAACCGGCGATTAAACACCCTCTATTTTTATCAACAGCCAAATACGCTCTTTGGCGTCCATGCCATCGCGTTATACCGTACATCCTGTACATAAAAAAGGCCGCTAATGCGGCCTATGTAGCTATATAACTCCGAGCTCTGTTAATCGCTCATGCAAATAACTGCCTGCAGTGTATTTATCTGATAGCACTACTTCTTTATTTGGATGCAAGAACAAAGGCAGAGAGATTCTAGATTTTTTCATATCTGCTCCAGCTGGATTAATCACTCGATGCGTTGTCGACGGAAAATATTGTCCGGAAGCTTCCTGCAA
>Ga0209395_1001267_pt1 | contig 35862 bp, 26 predicted proteins | sample GOMGulsemesocosm_3_FD_184635 | JGI IMG/M metagenome (GOLD analysis project Ga0209395, IMG submission 184635) | Methane-oxidizing microbial communities from mesocosms in the Gulf of Mexico - GOM9D Gulf of Mexico (SPAdes) (version 2) | ecosystem: Environmental > Aquatic > Marine > Cold seeps...
GGGTTCGGGTTCGGGTTCGGGTTCGGGTTCGGGTTCCGGCATTGGTGGCATAAAGGGGTCACAGCAGCCATCTATTGGCGTTATCGAACCATCATCCCAAACGATGTTTGGGCCATCGAAGAACTGACTTTCACTGTCATCTTCGACACCTTCAGGGCATTGAACTTGTTCATTTAAATGTACACAGCCTTCGCTCCAACCGTGACTGGTAAGACTCAAGGCCAGTAGTGCCGCATAGATTGGCCTGAGGGAAAAAACAGGGGTTATTCTTTTCATAACTTAGAAAATCCCGTTCAAGCCAAAACTGATACTGTTTTGGGCGTACTCGTAAAAAGGAATATTTGAATCCTGATCGGTATAGCGATACGAAATGTAGATAGTTTTTCTCTCGATTAATGGTACGCCGAGATACAGACCAATCTGTTGTACGTCCCTTTCCTGTGTTTGCTTCGCTTGCAGGAAAAGAGAGAGGTTTTCATAGTCTTCATTTCTGTAAAGCCATGATAATCGCGCAACAGGCCTGCCGCTTATGACTGACGAATCTATGCTGGAGAACCATTTTGTATACATGGCGTTTATATACCAAAAATCGTTATCGTATTCATTGCCTTCAGCATCTTTTGTACCCAGTCCAGATTTCAGGCTGATACGGCTGGCAGTAAAGGATTTCTCAACTGTCCCATATACCTGCCTGCTGCGGGCATCTCTTCGCAACGGTTTATAAGTGACCGGCAATTTGTAGTCATCAAATGTCAGAGCTACATCCAGCATTAGGCGCAGGCGCCAGCTTGGCTTAAATAACAGGCCCCCAGACATGACATACTGATGTCTAAGCTGGTCGCCACCAACTAGATAATTGTTGAACTCAGTATTTAATCTACCACCGAGTTTTTTGCTGATACGGTGTTGATAGCGGGCTGATAGGCGGTGAAACTGCGAATTATAGTCAGATAGGGATTCGTAAAATTTTGTTGTCAGGTCGTATGAGACGGACATTTTGTTCTTTGAGGGAGTTGGTAGTTGATACTTTGCATTAACCCTTAGCCCCAAAAATGCTGCCTCGCTATCAGATAGATTGTCGTAAAGTGAATAGTCGTCGGGTAAGCCAATGACATTATCGTTGTAGCCACTGAATAGACCTGCCCTTAGAAGAAAGTCAGTGTTTGTTGCCGGGGGATCGTATGCGGAATCAGAGGTTGACTTCGCAATTTTCGCTTCGTTGATCAGCTCATTGAGGATAGACGCTCGGTCGTCATCAGGGGTGCGTTTTTGGTATTGGCCTAAATATTCTTTGGCTTTTTGATTATCCTCAATCTTATATGCAGCCCAGGCGGCCTCAAAAAATAGTGCTGGATACTCTGGCTCCTGGCTTTTCAGGCAGGGTTCTGCCGATTCCAGAGCAGTTGAATACTCATCAATACGGTTATTTAACAGCGTCGCTATATAACAAAATGCGTAGGAGTCTATATCTGGATCGGGCAAGAGAACCAGAGTTTCAAATGCCTTATACATGTCACCTGCTTGCGCCAATCTATAGACATCTTGAAGTGAAAAGGAGGTATTTGGTTGTGAAACTGATATTGTTGGCCAAACAAGCAAGATCGATATAACTAAAAAAAAGCGACAAAATCGCGATATCGAAAAGGAGAGAACTCTCTTCATCTGCATTGCTCCCTTCGTGGCTTAAAAGATATTCCGGCGCTAAAGCTTCATAATTTTTGGGCTTGTAAAATATTCGTATTTAGGATCATAAATTAAGCCAGGACAGCTAAGACTTTTAGCGAGCCTCCCAATTTTTGCCGGCCTCACGCGCCGACGGTATAACGCTTCACTTATTCGAGGCTATAAGGAAAAATCGTTTTTACTCTACATCAATGGGTTAAAGAAAAGTAGCTCTTTTTGTTGCCCAAAAAATCATAGGTCAGTCCTATGCAGCCGTTTTGTCGGGGCAGCACTCATTTGCCGCTTTGTACTCCATGGCGGTGATGATAATCACCGCCTTTAATCAATATTAAGTATCTAGAGAGCTGTCATAGCTGTAGAAAATGGCTGTGTAGCTCGCGCCTTTTGTTTGTATTGACGATATCTTTTGTTGACTGTCTGACGGATGTCAGGCTCGCAGGCAGATGTAAAAAATAACAACAGCGAAGAAATACGCCCGTCACATGATGTCTGCTCGCTTTATTACTCATTATTGCTTTGGGTTTACTCCCTCAAACAACCGGCTTATGTTGGTCAGAATGATGGGCGAGGCTGTTTCCGGTAGGTCTCTGTTTCTTTTGGCTATTCTATTTGAATGCATCAGAGTTTAGCAGGACTAATACGACACGCAAATCCAACATACCTTAGAAAAACGCCAACTGGCAACCGCTTATCCGCAATTTTAGTTGCCGCTTTGGTCTTAGCCAGCTGATTTGTTATCACCTGAGAACGGGAGCTCAACAATCATAGTGCTGCCTTCGCCTATTGCGCTGTTGATTAGCAGTGTTCCCCCGTGCGCTCGGGCAATGAGCTTGCAAAGATATAGGCCAAGGCCAAAACCACCGGTAGCTCGAGCTCTAGAAGAATCGGCGCGATAAAATGGTTCCGTTAAGTGTGCAAGGTGTTCGTTTGCGATACCATCGCCAAAATCCTGTACTGCAATCTGCAGTGTTAGCGTCTGAAACTCTGCCGTTATTAGCGGTGGAACGTTAGCATTGTAACTGTGTGTTATAGCGTTGCCGATGAGGTTGCGCAATAACAACCGAATTCGCGTTTCGTCCAAAGCCATATCGGGTAAAGGAGAGTCGAGCTCTATGCGTACATGCGTTCCGGAAAATTCTTCTGCAACGGACCGAATGAGAACCGCAAGATTGGTGTTTGTACGATTCAAAGTAGTATGCGGGCCGTTCATCCGTTCCGCCTCCAGTATTTCACTGATCAGGTTTTGCATTTCGGTTAAATCTTCCGCGATAGAGGCTTGAATGTTAGACTCTTCGAGCAACTGTACGGCAACTTTAGCGCGGGTAAGCGGTGAACGCAGTTCGTGACTAACAGCGAGTAACAGTTGGCGTTTTGCGTCGAGCATGCTCTCAATGTCTTCGGCCATTTGATTAATGCTGCCTGAGAGCTCGCCTAAATCGTTGTCACTGCGAATTGGCACACGATAGCTCAGTTCACCTCGCCCCATGAGTTTAACGCCGTACTTAATCTCTTGCACCGGCTTAAGCATACGACCTATTACCCAGTAACCGCCAGCCAAGATAATGAGCAGCCACAATATAGCACTCCAAACTACACCTGAGCGATGGGCCTGTGCATTTCCGTGCAACACCTCGTAATACACCGTGTATTCACCCAATTGGTTGCGCAGTACTGTGCGATCGTCAAGTTCGCCAAAGCTCAAAGATTCTACCGCTGTTGATGGAACTTGATCGTGCGGGCTTCGATCATGCCAACTTCTATCGTGTTGGTTTCTATCGCGTCGCCGGCCACGAGGTCCGTCGAAATGCAGTTCTTCTAAATTGAGTGGAACACCTGTTGAAGAATATCGTGTTTGGGGGCCATCAATATAAATATTGATGGGCAATATCTTGGCCAATTCTTCAGCACGTGAAATATCGGGTGGATTACCTATGTCTGCATTGACATAACTTAAGTATTGATTGAGATGCGGTTTTATTCCATCGTTCCACTGAGAGCTAAGCCCTCTCGCAAGCGTGGCAATAAGCAATATCACAACACAACAACACACCACCATAAAGACAAAAAGTAAGCGTGTTGGTAGAGAGCGTCTAAAGCGGTCAAATCGCTTTTTCATTGCACATGCCCGACAAATGCGTAACCCGAACCGTAGACCGTTTTAATAGGTGCGGCAGGCTTGAGCTTGGTGCGCAATCGACTGACCAAAATATCAACCGACCGACTAAACAACTCTGTTTCCGTGCCTTTCAGATAATTTAAAATATCATCTCGCGTGTAATTTCTACCCGGTGACTCCGCAAGAAGTAGTAGCAATTGATACTCCATTGTGGTCAGGGTAACGGCTGAATCGTTGACACGAACCTCGCGTTTGTCTTTATCGATAACAAGATTTTCACTACGAATTAAATAGGGAGCGGCGTGGGTTGCCAGCTGACGCTTGGCAATCGCATGTACTCGAGCAACTAACTCACGCGGTTCAAAGGGTTTTGGCAGGTAATCATCGGCACCAAGCTCAAGACCTACGACGCGATCGGTGACCTCTCCACGTGCTGTTAGCATGATGATCGGGATATCGTTACTTTGACGGATGGTTCGACAAACTTCAAATCCATCCATTTCCGGTAGCATCACGTCCAGTATCAAAGCCCCAAATTGCTCTGACTTTAAACGCTCCAAGCCAATAGACGGCAACACGGCGTGGACTATTTGAATGCCATAAGGTTGGCAGAAATCAACTAGCAGAGGCCCCAATTTTTCATCGTCATCAATAAGCAGTACATTCAACATTATTTGTAGTAACTCTTGTCAGGATCAGTTTTTAAACCATGCACAACAGTGCCACAAGAGGGAATGACTTGTCCCGGAATATTTGCCCCGAATTATCTGTATCGCAGTATTTATCGCGTCACTAACAGGAATACGAGAACATGTAATAAATCTAATGCTCGGGACCTGCTACCAGTCCCGAGGATTTAGCCGGAAAATCAATGGTGACCTTTCCAACCACGATGGCCACGTTTGTGTTGCATAAACTCAATCACTTCGGCTTTTTGCTCAATGTTTAGACTGTCTAGAAAATCACCTAGGGCCGCTAAAACTTCTGGCGCATGCTGGTTCATCAATGCCGTTTTACTGGTGAGCATTTCCAATGCCTGATCTTGGTCAAAGGTATCTGCACTGATCAGAGCCGTGATGTTACTTTGCATCGGCTCCATCTCACTGCGCAATGTTTTCCCAACCTGCATCACTTGGTCCGTCAGCGCAACAAGCTTCTCATTTTGACCACTATCCAATTCAAGCTCATCACTCACATAGCTGATGATATGTTTACTTCTCTTTTCTATATCGTCCCACTGGTTTTTGCCGTAGGCCACAGCACCACCCGCGATGCCAAAGATTAAAACAACTGCAGTGACAATTTTCATTGACCGTTTCATAGGCTTACTCCTTGGTATTAATGTTAAGTACGTAATGATAGTAAGCACAAACATCCCAAAACTCATTGCAAGGGCGTATCAGGATGTAACAGCTTGTAACAATGAGTTGATTTGTTGTTGAACACCTGACGCCAAAACAACCGTGTTTTTTAAATACTTTCTCTTGACGATTAGATGAACTAGCAGTCGGGGTCCAGATCCCTTCACCTAATAGCCTAATAACTAGATGTTAGCTGATATTACTTGGAAAAACTAAAGTGGGATTTTGGCAGCGGCCTGGAATATTAGATCTATTAGAGGGCGCGGGGATTCAAGCAGAAAAGGTCTCATTTCCCAGACCACGGCGACTACAGGTCGTGACATCAATTGTAAATACTCGGTTGCTGCGTTGTGCTCACGTCATTTTCTGACGCACTCCCTGCGACCGCTCATTCCCCCTCTTAACCGTAGAGCCCTGCATATCTGCAATGCCATTTCCACGTTTTGCTAGACCGTTGGTTACAAGCGTTTATTCACAAGGTCTACATCGACAGATGCCCTATGCAGCGCAAGGTCTATTGGTTAACGGCTAAGGCTGGACCGGTAGTGACGGAGAATCTCCTGCTGGTAATCGATACGGTTCTGATCAGTCGATGCGCTCCCACGCTCGCTTATATTCATAATCGTGTTGTACTCCACGCCAGCCGCTACGCCGTATTCAAGTGCGGGCTTGCTATACTTGTCTGCCTTTTTCACTAGTGCATTGTTAAAGCTTTGGGTACCCAAACGGTGTGATATGCCGTGCGAACTGCGGCACGATCAAGGGTGTTTGCGGTAGATATATTGCTATTCACTCGCTGAGCGGCGTCTTCAAATGCTGCACATAGCCCGCCGAATTTGCCGTTGGCCTCCGTCTGGGTGTCGGCCTAATTAAAGCCTATCAGTAGATCTTCGACATCGCCAAACAAGCAGCTTATCTTTGTTGTCGTTTGGGGGTTTTGTGCCAATAGTGACAATTTTCTTGAGTTGAGCATCAGTTGCTCAGGCACATAGTGTGCCGCCTGGTCGCCCTCATTGGAACTGTCGTGTTGCCATTTCGCCGCGACTACCTGAACGTTGGCGTTGCAAGGTATTTTATCGGCGCCTCGCAGTAGGCCTAAATAACAAAGTATTTTAACAATACGGGCGCTTCACCCCATCGCGTGAGATAACGCTTGTTGTGAATAACTTACAAATCGAAGTACTTCCTTATCACTCCATTTGGCATAGCTTGCCGGCCTTTCAATGTCTATTGAAAAAACGCTTGGCCGCATTTGGATACTTACGTTTGTGTATCAGAACAGCAATATCTTCGCCGCCCTAGCCGATATGGTCGCGCAGATCGACCGCCATAGATAATGTAGCGCTCCATTGATCTTGACAAACACTTTATCGAAATAGCACATCTCTACTAATTGACTGTGCGCCCTCCTGATTTGATTACAAAAACTGAGACCGATTTTTTTTGACACCAGCTTCTTATCGTCTCAAAGCTAACGATAGTCACCCGCGCGGCCAATAATTCCTCAACATCTCGGAAGCTAGAGTGAAACGATGACGGAGCTAAATCGCATGTTGTTGATCTGAGCAGGATAGCGATAACTCCAGTAGATATTTGTGCTCTTCATCTACTGGGGTTATCGCCTATTCATGAATTGTCCCGTCAACGTGACAGTACCGGCTCTACTTGTAAACAAACTCTTCTGCCGACAAATCAACTTTTGGCAACTCATTTTTCTCTTGCCAATAGTCTTGGGTGTGCTGCCACTGGGGTTTGTCGCCGCGCCTGGGCATCAAATGCATAGAGCGCATGAGATAACCCGGATTGAAGTTTTCTGGGTCCATCCAGTCATGTAGCGGCATATCTTTATCGGACTCAGGCAAGGTCGGCGTGACCGAGTTTGCCCCCCTGGCTGTCATATTGTTAAGCAGTCGACAAACAAAATCGCCAATTAAATCCACACGCAGGGTCCAACTGGCCCGGAAATAACCCATAATCCAGGCCATGTTGGGCATACCCGTAAACATCATGCCACGATAAGTGACCGACTCAGCAAAATCAAAATCATCGCCGTCCACCGAAAATTTAATGCCGCCTAATACACTCAGCTTAAAACCCGTGGCGGTTAATATAATATCAGCGCATAACTCGTTACCCGACTTTAAGGCTATGCCTTTTTCGGTGAAGGTTTCAATTTCATCGGTCACCATAGTGGCTTTTCCGGATTTTATCCCCTCAAAAATATCACCATCAGGAACAAAGGCGATGCGTTGTCGCCATGGTCTATAGCTAGGCGTAAAATGGGTATCGACATCGTAGTCATTGCCTAAATAGTCAACTACGCCATTAATGAGTTCAGCCTTCACCAAGTCTGGCTGCTCAACCGCCAGGCGCGTAAATTCATCCTGATCTTTCAATATCTTACGCCGGGTAATCTCGTGCACCCACTCATCGTCCACCTCCAACTCGCGCAGTTGATCGGCTAACTCGTTTTCGTTTTTGCCGGGGATAAAGTAGGTGGGCGAGCGCTGTAATACAGTCACATGTTTGCAATCAGCGGCAATGGCTGGCACCACTGTGGCGGCAGTGGCACCTGAGCCTATAACAAGCACATTTTTATCTTTATAATCTAAATCTTCGGGCCAGGTTTGTGGATGCGCGATAATACCTTGATAATCAGCCATGCCTGGCCAATCAGGTGTATAACCTTCGGCGTGTTCATAATAGCCTTGACACATCCATAAAAAATTGGCGGTGAAAACTAAATTTTCACCCGTATCTTTACGCGTTGCGGTTAATGTCCAACGTTGTTGCTTACTACACCAACTGGCGCTATGCACGTGGTGCTGATAACGAATATGCTGATCTAAACCCTCTTCTTCAATTACCTCTCCCATATACTTTAAAATCTCTGGGCCACTGGCAATAGGCGCGCCTCGCCACGGTTTAAAGCGATAGCCAAAGGTAAATAAATCGCTATCTGAGCGCACACCAGGATAACGATGCATTAACCAAGTACCACCAAAACTCTCTAACCCTTCTAATACACAGAAACTTTTGTCTGGGCATTGCTCGCGCAAATGATGAGCTGATCCGATGCCAGAAATACCGGCACCCACTATCAGCACATCAAAATGTTCACCCGTCAGTGGTTTTGGGGATGGGATAGCAGACATGACAACCTCCGATTAGCCAACAAAAAGTGCCGATTTTACAACGATGTTATAAATTGTCGCACACAACTTAAGATCACTTTGATTCTAAAAGGTCAATCGGACATTGATGTGCGTCAATTAATAGCAAGGCTAGCTTGGTAATCGTCTTTACTGATCAGAACTACCGCCAATTATGCCGCTACCCAATTAAATTGCTTTTGGTGTATGAGCTCCCCCCTTCCACTCCCCCCCAACATACTCCAGCCAGTAAACTGCTGGCATCGCTTATCCACCGCTAACTACTATGAACCTGCCCATTTCTCACTTTTCATAGGATTTTTCTCTCTGAGGCTTACGATCCATAAACCCAGGCCACTGGATACTCTACCAGCCTCCTCCATAAGCAAGCTCCTTCAATCGTTAGGCACAATCACCCGAAGAAACATCGGCATTTAAATGAATGAGAGAACAAAAAGACTGCCACTGCACAATTGACAGCCGTGGGGCTATTGACAGTGCCCCCTATGTTGTTCGCCTAATGGGGGCCGAACAAGAGGGCTTTCTAGGTCGTCTAGGCATGAAATTACTTTTATGCTCATGTGCAATATAACCAGCACTCTACTAAACACATTATTTCTACAGGCACAAAGTCAAGACAAAAAGAGGCGGTTCGCTGGCTGTCCCGCTTATTGTGAGTACTTATTAGCTCTCCCGACCCGTTCATTCCGCCAGTATGTCACCTGTTTCTTTTGAGCTAGATCATTAAAAATCCAGAAATGTCATAATTTGGGTGGCAAAAATCGATTTTTTGCTAATAATTGGCTGATGGATTACGAACAGAAGCTCTATGTGACCACAGCCATTATTGCAGCGGAGCTCTCTCACGCAGCCAATATCGCCTCTGAGATGTCGCTGATCGCGAAGAACGCGCGCGTTATTGCGACGCGAGCGGGTGAGAGCGCCGTAGGGTTTAAACCCATCACCGACTTCATCACCGACTTTGCTGCCACCACGATCAAGCAAGCCAATGATATTAATCAGCTAGCAATATCCATCTCGGCCCTCTCAATCACCAAATCTCACGCAGAAACAGCAAAGGACAGCTTTAGTCGAGCGTGGGCCGTAGCTGGGGAGGACTCATATCGAGATAAAATTGAGCCCATAATTGGCAAAATATCTACAGAGATACAAGCAGCAGAAGAAGAGATGTTTTCTATCTTCCGTAAGCTCAATTTGCAGCTCGAAGAAAGTGAAATGCAAATTCGCGCCGCAGCTCTCATTGCCACCTCGGCAAAAACAGAAGCTTCCAGAGCGGGAGATTATCAAGCCAACCTCAATGTTATCGCTGAGAAAATAGAGGAAACGTCTGCTGGCGTTCGAACGCACTTACGCAACGCAAGAAAATCTCTTGACAACAATCGGGCACTTATATCATGAAGGCTATTACCATTTACCAAGGAGAAAATCATCGCTGGGTCATGTTCGGCCGCGACCCCGGGAAACCAGAAAAAATTATCGACACAAACCAATATATCGTCATTGGAAAAAATCGGACATTGCTGATTGATCCGGGAGGGATTGAGTTATTCTCAACGATGCTGGGCTCAATACTGCGGCATGTTGACATCGACAAAATCACTGATATATTTGCATCGCATCAAGACCCGGACATCATTTCCTCTTTGGGCTTATGGGATGAGGCGTTGCCAAAAGCACGATTGCATGCAGCCTGGCTTTGGGAAGGATTTATACGTCACTTTGGCATGCAAAATATTGAGTACGTTGCATTGCCTGACGAAGGAGGGAAGATTGACATGGGTGGAGGTGTTGAGCTGGAATTTATTCCTGCTCACTATATGCACTCATCCGGTAACTTCAATATTTACGACCCAACAGCAAGGCTACTAATGAGCGGAGATATTGGCGCCGCTATTGAGGATGCTGAAGCACCTATCGATGTTACCGACTTTGATCAACATACTCTAAAAATGCGGGGGTTTCACCAGCGATGGATGCCCTCTAATAGCGCCAAAGACGACTGGATACGAAGAGTACGAAAACTGGATATCGACATAATGGCGCCACAACACGGCCGGTTGTTCAAGGAAGAAAACGTTGGGAAGTTTTTGGACTGGTTCGATCAATTAACTGTCGGCACAGGTATTAGTAATAAAAATAAACAAGGGGAAGACTAAATCTCGCTTCGCACACAGAGATTCCCAACCTAAACATAATTTAAAGCACTCATGTAGTTCATTTGTATATTATCCAGCACAAACACCATTGGCGGCTTATTCAGTAATTCGCATCCACTGGGGATTGGATTGCCGAGACCTCAGATATTTTCAATGATCGCACGCTGCTCAATTCAAACTGCCCGCCACCTGAAAAAGCAGCCTATCGCCTGTACCCAAGGGAATATGAAACCTATATCCGTCGTATAACGATGCAGCTGATACTAGCTAGAAGAATTGTAAGCACTATACAAATCTTTGGCTTCCAGCCCGATAACGAAAATGTGTAAACCTCTACCGACAGCTTTTGCTATTGAAGCACCATAGCTGGCCTTACTGGCGTCCCCGATCCGCTTATCTAGCTCAAGACTTATCGCCAATCTTTGAGTCATAGTCTTGTCTGTTCGAGCCAACAATTTCTGTATTTCACCCACTTTTTGCTTTTGGACTGAATCCAGTGATGTCGCCCACGCACTGGACATCCCACCTCCAGTAGTAATTACCCTGTGCAGCCTTCTCAAAGGCATTAGCATCCTGATAGAATTGAACTCGTAGTGCAGCGAGACCAGTCGCCGCACCAAAAGCAACACCAACGCCCATAGATAAACCACCTGAAAGAACAATGCCTGCCGTATTCGCAACAAATTTGATGGTCGCGGCCACTATCATTCTCGTGCCAATTTCTTGTTCTATGCCTTGGTTAATTTCCATCGCATCTCGAAACAACATCGCCATATTTTGTTTTGACACATTTTTCTTCGTCGCCAGCTGATTGAGATAGAGACCCAATTTCTTTGGTTCAGCCTGTTCCCTACGGATAAATTCCTCCCAGTAAGTAAGATTTAGCTGCGCCGTTTTTCTCTTTGTTTGCATTCGATCAGCCAACTTGACGTCAGCCATTGGCGGTTCCCAAACAACTTCAATATCATCTAAAAATGACCCCAGGGTCAAATTTCAAATGTCGGCCCCCATTGCCTTTAAAAAACTCCCTTCTCTTTTTGCCAAACCACACTCGCCGAATCAGCCATCATTAATGTTTTTAATGATGGCTGAACCGGAAAATTTCGTCGACCGTAGTTTGTCCTGTCCATAAAAGGCGTTGCCTGAACAGGCATCAACATCCACAGTAGAGATACATGGTAGCGGACCAATCCGATGCGCATTGCATCCTACTATCTTAGGAGGAAAAGACTCAGAATCATACTGTGGCGAACTCATCAGTAAAGAGAACAAATCCTTCAGTGTTATCTATACGATGGTGAATGATCGCTTGGTAGTCACCGGATTTATACCACGTCCGCGCTACTTCCTTGCTGGGGAATTTCAATACCACGGTTACACTCGATGCTTCCCCCTCAATTATTTCGCTTTCATAATCAGCGACCAAGACCTCAGCACCGCAAGCCAGCAGTGTAGGGATTACCGCCGGTGGATATGCTTTATGAGCCTCTATATTTGTGATTCGGTAATTCGCTATCAAATACCCTGCCATAATGACTTTCCTATTTACTAAATTGTTTGAAAACGGACCTACCAATAACAGTTTCAATTTAATTGGAGTGATCAAAACCTGTTACTTTCAGGCATTAACAAAATTGAAACGACACTGTAAAGTGCCAGACATATGATGCCTACCCCCACCAATCGATAGGATTTTGTGTTTCTGATACTCAGGAAACTGCCTTTATATCCATATCAATTGGCTTGCAAATTTTTAATCTGGCACGCAGTCATCCTTCATCACTCTCTAGACGTTTAGCGAAGAAACCTAGAATTTCATCCCGGGCGGCTATTGTCGGCTGACCAGCCTCATCGATTAAATGCGAGGTTAATACACTATGTGGCCCGGCAACATGTTTGGCAAAGAAGGGTGAAAGATCTTTATTTGCCGCACTGTCGGGAAGTACCCGTGCGATAAAGCGCTCGCCGAGTCGTTGCTTATAGGTCTCAAACCTTTGCGCCATGCAATACTGATCCCCCTCGAAACGATATGCCATGACAGTAAGATCTTCACGCTCGAGCCTTTCACGCACCGCCGCCGTCTCTTCCAGCGAAATCTCAATGCCGGCGGGGTCGTTCATGGGTAAGCTGGGCTGAGATACCACAGGTGCCAGCACCGCAGGTTCAAGCATCATGGTAAGGGCAAAATTACCTGTAAAGCACATACCTATAGCGCCAACTCCTGGCCCACCGCATTCCTTATGCGCAAACCTTGCTAAAGCTCTTAACCATTGAGTCACCGGACTTGATTGGTCGGCGGCAAAGGCACGAAATTCAGCACTGACACATGCTCGCTTAAACACCTCGACACCTTCTTCTGCGCCTGGCACAGCTCCATCGCGACCAAACAGTGAAGGCATATATACGGTAAAACCCGCATCGCGGATCCAACGTGCAAAACGGGCAACGTGAGGACTAATACCTGGCATTTCGGTCATCACAATCACCCCTGGCCCAGAACCGGAAATGTAAACCTTCTTAGTTACTCCATCGAGAGTAACTTCTCTAGGGTCGAAATCTTCAAGCTGATCGTCTTGTTTCATGCTGCGTTTGGTCATAATTTCCCCAGACTCTAATGTATGTACTGCTAATTGACCGCAATTAGTACGACTGTACTAATCATTCGATTGAATATTAGTACAGACGTACTAATCTTGTCAATTCGAAACTAATGGACCCAATCAAGACCATGCCAACAACAGTTACTAGACGCCAGCGAAATGCCCAAGGCAATACATCCAGAAATCAGATAGTTGAGGCCGCAGAGCAAGTACTCAGACACGGTGGCTACCAGGGCTTAACCACCCGAAAAGTGGCACAGCGCCGTGGCATTAGCCTTGGCAATTTAACTTATCTCTTTCCCAACAAGACCTAGTTGATCGAAGCTGTAATGGCCCAAGTATGCCTGCACTATCAAATACAGCGCCCGGCATTTCAATCCAAAGACAAAGTAGCGCCAGTAGACTATTCACGCGCGAGTATTGGTTGGATGCTAAGTGATGCGATAGACCCGGATACCAGCGCCGAGTTTCTCGAACTCTAGGTGTTGGCCAAACATCATGATTTTGGTAGCGAAATTTTTGAGGGCTTTTACGCCGCCGTTAGAGGCTGGACAATACAAGCCCTTGAGACTTACTTTCCAGCAACAAATGCCACGCACGCGAACAAGCAGCGTATTTTATCTCGACCCTATCAGAAGGTGCCGTGGCGGTATTTTCCAAATCTATTCAACGAACGGTTCAGGCCCCAGATAGGGTTGAATGTGGGATAGCTGCAGTTCTAGTTATACTTGGCGAGTAAAGCCCCTACCGCTGAATCCGGCTGCGCTGGCCATAATCGATACCATGATAGCAACCAGAAAAACCGAGTATATGTTTGCCAACTCCAAAACGTGCAAGCCCTACATTAACGAATCCTGGAGGCGGATACGGGTTCGTTGGGACTTGGGGCTGCTCGGCGATTGTGTTCACAGAGGAGGCAAATCTAAAGGGTTCCAGACAACTGACCGAAGTGCCTCGGCTACATTCCCGAGCGATTGTGGCCGGGGTAGATTTTCACGATTTTTCCGCGCCTTAATCACTAAGCTATGCTTTGTAAGCTGTAAGGCAACGACCGTCGATGGCCAGTCTAAGGGATTTCTAACGTCCGCTTACGAAGCGTATAGTGAGCATTGATAGAAAGGCCCCCTCTTTCGTTCACTTTTGACCCGCTACGGGCTATCGCGAGCTCTCAAAACCCCTTCTTTATGAAATTTTCGTCGTTTCCCACAACGCAATCTCATCAAGACAAATCCATTACTCGAGATATTTCTTTGTCCATATCGGCTAGCTTAAACGGCTTGGCGAGCCGGCCGCTAAATCCATAGTCAGCATAATTGGCCATAATTGGATCAGTGGCGTATCCGCTGGAAACCACCACCTTTACTAGAGGATTAATTACTAGCAATTCGGTCATCACTTCTTTTCCGCCCTTACCTCCCGGAATGGTTAAATCGGTAATGACAAGATCAAAGGGATTGCCACTCTTTGATGCACAGATGTACTTGTCCAGCGCCTCATCTCCACCAGCTGCACAATTGACGCAATATCCACAGGATTCGAGCATGCTTGAAAATAACTCCCTAATGGATTCTTCATCATCCATCACTAAAATACGTCCCAATTGGGAATTAGGTTTTTCGGTAACACGCGCAGGAGCCGTATCAGCTGAATCGTGTAGATTTTTTTCTGCAGGTAAGTAGAGGGTAAAAGTTGTACCAATGCCAATTTTCGATTCAATACTAATGTGCCCGTTATGCTTGGTAACGATACTATGAACTGTTGCCAGCCCAAGACCGCTGCCGGCCTGCTTCGTAGTAAAATACGGGTCAAAGATCTTCTCAATATACTTATCCGAGATTCCCTCGCCTTCATCTCGCATAATAATCTTCACATAATCACCCGATAAATTGGGCCTGGTTTTATCCTTTATGTCCTTAACATTTTCTGCATCAATAGTTAGAACCCCCCCATTGGGCATAGCTTGCTTGGCGTTAATCGTTAGATTGCCGACAACTTGGGATATCTGTCCTTTATCTACTTTTCCCTGCCATAGATTGTCAGGCAAATTGAGCACGCCTCTTACATTGCTGCCACTGAGATTGAACTCAAGGGATTCTCTAATAATCTGCTTAACATTTACCGACTCTAGTAGTGGGACCCCCCCTTTGGCAAAGGTTAGAAGCTGCTGTGTCAGCAGGGTTGCTCTCTCAAATGCTTGGGTAGCAGTTTCAATGTAGGGATAAGCAGCATGTCCTTCGGGTAGTTTCATTTTTGCCAGCTCTATATTCCCAAACAGCCCAGCTAGTATATTATTAAAATCATGGGCAATACCCCCCGCTAAGACGCCGATGGACTCAAGCTTTCTAGCGTTCAAGATGTCCGCTTCCATTTGTATACGCTCGGTGATATTACGCACAGTGACCACTAGCCTCTCATCCACAAGTGAGACAATACGAGCCTCATAAGTGAAATCCCCTGTTGGCATGTGCAGCACGTACTCAAATGATACCAACGAGTTGCATGATAACGCCGCGTCAAAGGCGCTTTGAAACTGTTCTCCAATTTTTTTGGGAACTACTTCCTGCATTTTTTTGCCCATAAAATTTTCTGGATCGAGGTATAAATCCTTCTGTTCATGCGCATGATAGTCTGTAACAACGCCATCCCTGTCCAAAATGAACTGTAGGTCTCGACTGGACTCATTCACTGCCCGCAGCAAAGTGTTAGCCTGGTTAAGCTCCTGGTAGTTTCTCGCCAGCTGGTCCTGGTACTCTTTCATCACTGTAATGTCTGAACACATTGCCACGTAATTTTTTACGACGCCATTTTCATCATACACCGCATCGATATTCTGCAGTCCGGCAAAGTCCTTGCCATCTTTACGGCGATTCCATACCTCGCCCATCCAGTGACCTGTAGTGATAATTGATTGTGTTAATTCGGCATAAAACTCTGGAGATTGCCTGTCTGACCGGAACAGACCTAGAGGCTGGCCTATCAACTCTTCGCGCGGATAACCCGTCATTTCAGTGAGGGGATCGTTCACTTCAATAATACGGTATGTAGCGTCTGTAATCACTATGCCTTCTCGCGCGTGAGTGAATACACTAGCGGCAAGTTCAAGTTTCTCCTCGTTTTTTCTACGCTCAGTAATATCCTTAGTCACTCCAATATAACCTAGTAGTTGACCACCGGGTGAATCAACAGCTGCACTGAGAGTTTCTCCTGTATACATACTGCCGTCTTTTCTCCTATAACGTAGTTGATACTGTTTTCGTTTTTTTGCATCGAATCGATTGAAATTAATCAACCCTTGCCGCTCGAACTCTTCATGACTCTCATAAAACAGGGATGTCGTTTTTCCAGAAAGGTCGTCAATATCGTACCCCATTACCGATTCAAACCCCTTATTAATACTAATAATATTACGCTCGGTATCTGTGAATACAATGGCATCGGGGATGGCGTTTAATATTGACTGGAGATTGGCTTCACTTACAACTAATTCATTGACTTTATTTTCAAGCTCATTGTTGAGCTTTTCCAAATCCCTGCTTTGCGCGGCCCGTTCCATTTCAGCGGCAATACGACCAGAAAATAACTCGAATAACGTTTTTGCCATTTGTGGGTCTTTAATGGCCGTTCTATATAAAGCGACAATAATCCCTATTATCTCGTTACGTGAGTTGTGTAGTGCAACCCCTACATAACCTTCTATACCCATATCGACCAATAATTTATCGTTGGGAAACACACCACAAATATTTTCGGGATATATACATACCAAATCATCCATCACAACCGCGCAGGGGCTGTGGACTAAGTCATACTCAAAATTATCAACAAACGCACCGTCAACAACCATGCTAATGGTTTTTGCTGTATTTTGGGCCATATCAATACTAGCAATAAATGTGTAATCAGCATCAATAACTTTGTCTAGCTGAAAGGTCATTTTATTGAAAAACTCATCCCCGTAGGTTGACTCTAAACCCTTTAGTATTTCGGGTAATACGGCCGCAAATTCAGACATAAATATCCTAAGCAATCAATTCTTTTGGCTACAACAGTAAGTGCTACCGCATTAACTTTTAAGTTACGTTATAGGTGTCTAAACCCATAACTGTGAAGGTTTCCTGGTTATTGCCTCGTATTGAGCCAACAAAGACCCCAACAATATTAAGGGCATCATCACCTTACCGTATTTTTTCGCGCTGATCCACTTCAGCGTGCTTGTAAGTAAATCATTTGCAACCCCGATCTTGCCTAGCTCTATAGGAGACTCTTCCTAGCCCCAGTTAAGACGCCAGTACCGGCCACCCAATACAAAAGCACTGGGATAACACAGCCCTTTCTATAACCCCTTAACTGTCTTCCAGTTATGACTAACTAAAATACGTATTCACCCCGCTCATATTCTGCAGGCCCGCACCGGGACGCCGGCCGGACAACCCCCCATTATATATATAAATCAGTGGCTTACAGCTATTGGAGCGCGAAGGCATAAAGATTTTCGCTATGGACAAATGTCGCTGTTATCCCCCACCAATACTGATAACACCGATGATGTATTTTTGACTCCCCGACCCCCTTTATAACCGGATGGGCACTAATACTGCCCACCGACACTTTTGCGGCGATTGGCCGAATCAACGGTCTACTGCAATGACTACTGCCTAAGCTGATTGTATGCCAGCGCATTGGGATGACCGGCAGAATGTCCTACCTGAATATTGGCTGGCCCCTGGGGCTGACCGTGACTGGCGGCTTAACCTGGCTACTCACTGATGGGACCCCTTACATGTTGCTGTAGTGAGCATTGCCTAACTCGTTGCCGGTGGCCGCATGAGTTTCAGGACTTCAAATCGTGGAAGGCAGGATGGCTACACAAGGAACTTCCTCGTTACAAGTATCAACAACATTACATTGAGGCAGGTAAAACCAATACAGCATTGGCCATGTAAGTCGACGCCTTCTCGCAGGGATTGCCAATACCTCCCTTCTTGCGATGCCCGCCTTTGCGATAGCCGCTAATCCCAGCAGACAACTCCACCTGTTCGAGATTGCTGGCCTGCTGATTTGACGTAGCTGGGCGCCCTTACCATTGATCCAATGACCGACATAAAAAAGCTAAGTTTCTTGCCAAAGATGAGAAAACCGGGAAAGTAATCGGGCATGTATTATGGGCTTGGGGACACTTATCCGGCACCCGAATTATTTTGCCGGGTGGATGCGGTGGAACGGATAGATTGTTGCATCGATACAGTCTTGGCTGGCACGGTTTGAGATGGAGCCTTTTATTGTATGGGTGTTACTTGGAGCCGGACTCTTGTTTTCCTCGTGGAAGATGTACAGCGCCTTGGTGTTTCATACTGGATCAATATTGTCAGAACACTATTCAATATTTAAACGACATGAATATAAAGACTTCCAACAAATGGCCCATATAAAGTATGCCCCTTCTGTGCAAAGGTTACACGATCATTGAAGCGCTTATCGTGACCCACTGAAACCCGTGACAGAAAACGTTGTGACACCACCAAACAGGAATTACTGGCGGGCGATTAAAAGTACCGTATTTACACGTGGTTGGTGCTGCCAGCGGTACAATTACATCACCGGCCGTAGCGACATGCTGGGTATAGGTACTCAGCGGCGAATATTTCAATCGTGATATCTTAATTCTAAGTGCACTCTCAAATTTTGGCATCGAGCATATAGGCTGCCTACGCAGGGTTGCCTTTTTAGGCAAGGCTTTGCCTGACAAAGAAATATTATACTAGCATCGCATGAAGGCCAAACATTCCTTTTCGTCCACATTCATTCCGCTAACTTCCACCTTTAATGTAGGCCCTCTCATTTTTAGTAAAGATTGCACGGGCGAAACTGGGCTTCCTATTCAATCACTTCAACTACGACTGACCGCCGCCATTGTTATGGAATTACATCCTTATTGGTACAGGAATCAGAATTCACAAGGAAAGCCAGCTTCATCTCCGAAATTTTCACAGTCATCGTTTATGTTGCCATCGAAAACTTGATACGTTCGACTTTGTAAATAGGCATCGCGAATAAAAACGTACTCGTCGAGTGACCCGCCTAGTAAATCGTCATATTTGGCAAACTCTACACGGTACCCAATTAGCTTCAGACTCTTCAGAATGCGCCTCGTCGAAGTATGATCGATATTGTTCAATAAATCGTAATCCGGATACTCCGCATAACTCGCTAGGCCCCTGACCGTTGATGGCCCAAGTAAAGGCAACATAACATAGGGGCCAGAAGGAATACCCCAAACGCCAAGTGTCTGACCAAAGTCTTCCTGGTGTTTTACCAAACCTATGCGCGATGCAGGATCCCAGAAACCGGCAATTCCAATACTGGAGTTCACTAACAGCCTACCAAAATCTGATGCCGAATTTTTGAGTTTTCCCTGAAGGAGGCTATTTATCACTGTCGGTACATCATCAAGATTGGTGAAAAAGTTGCGAAGCCCTTGTTGAACGATTTTGGGGGAAATTGACACGTATGCTGTCGCCACTGGCGAGGCAATTTTAAGATCAACTATTCGGTTAAACTTGTAGACTTTCCGATTCCATTTCTCCCAGGGATCATCAGTATATTCCAAGCCGGAGACCAACGTCGGGAACATCAGCACAAGCAGGGCCACAATAGAAACTTTTTTCATCTCTTCGAATATCCTATGTTTACTTTCACGTTTTTCATATGCTGCGATATGTAAATATTGCAATTACAAGGGCCAAAATGAACGAACAGACGTCGTGTTCATCGTCGTAAATGATATTATAGGAGCCAGTATTTTCACCACTAACCCAACGGCAATGTTTTGCATCTAAGCCAATTTCATCGCCAGCGAATGCACAAGCTGTAACAAAGCTGATAGCTATACCTATGCCCAATATGTCTCATTGAAATATTCATACTCTTTCCTTTAGTAGCCCGTTACTAAAACGCGCGCCATAACTCGAAGCCTTGCCGTAGGGCTCGTTCGGTTAAATATGTACTTGGAATAATTATTTAGAAAAACGACCGGCACAAGTAGATAGAAAATGCTAGCCCGATGATCAAAAACCTGGGCTTTTCGTATCGAAGAATTTCTAATTCTGAGTAGACCCGTTATTCAGTGATGATTCAGAATGCGAAGCTACTGTATCGAAGAGGGCTGAACAAAGACTTAACCGAAGATTAACTGAAAATTAACGAGGTAGCTTAATGAGTCTAGGGTTTCGGGGGGGTTGTTGTATTGCATCTGATTTTCCCACACACTATACAACAGTATGTTTGGAAGACCGGGAACAATAACCGCGGAAGCCCAATCGCAAACAGTGTGTTTAGTGGCTGTTTTTTCACTTGCGGTGACGCTCATGGTCCTGGGAGTTGATTAACATTGGCTAACGGGGCGAACGTGGTCTTCAGGGGATCATGATAATAATTACGCTGCAAACAAGTCGCCTGCCAGTGAGTCGCATAGGGTATGCGCGGCGTTTGAACATTCTATGTCTGAACATAAGGGCTTGGGAGAAACATGTCTATATATCTACTCGATACCAAGCTGATCATGAAGATAGTGCTGTGTACCCAGTAAAAGTTGATTATCTATGCTTTGCGACGTCACTGGTATCGGGACCAGTACTGTCAAAGAACGGTACCAGATCTTGCGGGATAGGCATCGGCTTTACGGCACTGACATTTGCGCCCCCGGTATTACCGATGGGAATCAATCCTATGAGCGAGCCAGCCGAACCAATAATACGCAGAACCTGGCCTAATACTTCACGAACGTCGCGGCTACGCCAGCCGACTTTCAACATCCAATAATGATTAATAACGTGAGGCACATAGTGCCGTTGACCAAGAATGTGGGCCCGCTCCAGATGGTGGAAACTCTGCAGATATTGTCCTTGGTAATAAAGAGACTTGGCTACCTGCATTTCTTCTTTAAACGCAGTTCTAAGCTTGACTGTCATTGGCATAATCTAACACCCTTCATCTATGTGTTCCGTGAGGAAAGGTCGCTATCATACGCAGTGCCTGGTCAGGGCACTTGAACAAACTGGCTATGTTGAATAACCAGTGAGGGCTGAACGCCAAACATGGCGTGAAAAGTTCGACTAAAGTGTGCTGAATCGGAAAAACCGGCATGGGCGGCAGCATAGGTAAGACTGTTGCCTGCAAACACACAATCGATGGCATCCATCAATCGCAACCACATTAGGTAATGACGTACGGGAATGCCCACCTGCTGCTTGAACAAATGTGCCAGGCGGCTTTCCGACAAATGTACTTCCCTAGCAAGCTCACTGGCAGCGACACTCTTAATCGGCTGTGATTGCATATAATCGAGAGCCGCTCGCACACGACGGTCTATCGGCGCGAGACCAATAACCCCAGGTAGCAGAGTATCCAGTAGCGCAGCGATTGGATTGGCTGGCCCAGATCCGAAAAAGCCTGGAGATGTATCTGCTGCCAGACCTTTTACCAGCGGGGCTAAGAGCGATTTCGGCAGTGGTGCCACGACTTCTTTTCCTAGCCACTTTTCCGTCAGCCGCTGCGCGTAGGTGTGCTCCGGGTCGATCAATAACAGACACTGCTCGCCACCCTCTCCATTGAGACTATGCTTCAGATCTGGCGCTATAACCACGCCCTCAAACCTGCCACTTTCTGTAGTGACGGTGTCTGCTTCCCATTGCAGATGAAAGCGACCAGCGAGGGAGATGGACACCTGCAGCGCGTGATGACAGTGATAAGTCGCCTGGACTTCACTGCCAATAATAAGAATCGCGGTATTGTTTTTATAAATTTTTAAGCTATTCATATGCGTACATTGCTAGCAGTTTTATGTGCCGGGAAAATTGATGCACCAGCCAAGAAAACCATAACACATCCTGCGGGCATCACCCAGTAACCGCGCAAGTGACGCTATTATCGACATTTACTATTCCCACAGATATGAATAGGAGTGCCCTTCACTACCATAGCGGTGAGCGGTGTTGGCAAGCCGTCCAAACTGGATGAATTAAGTGGCTAATAGACCACCAATGGATATTTAGAGATAGCTCGCCCTTTCCACAAAAATTGAGCGACCAAGCTATCAATAAATACGTAATCTGTAGAAGATTGTATTTGCCCCGGTGTAGGCGGCAATAGCCATCGCTGCACTCGTCGCAATAGCACATCCTTAATAAGTTTGGGCAAGACTTTAATCAACATATAAGTCTACCCAGAGCTTAGACTCGATCCATACAGGAATAACAATGATCTCTTGTACTCTGACTGTAAATATCCCAGAGCCCATTTGCCATTGCTTTCCTTATCTATACGCAATCAAATCACAGCAATAAACGCTCTTGCGTTGCAATTAGGATAAAGCCGTGCAACAGGAGAGGGGCCAATACCAAAAGCAGATCACCTATCACAATACTTCGACAATCAACCGAAAAGCCTACAAATCCGGCCGGGCATTCGCTTGTACAAAAAACAGAATTGGAACTCCTCTTATGCTGATGGTCCATGACTTAGAGCAGCATAATATCGGCCCACCCCCTGTAATTCCCGTGCGAAAAGCTTCACTTGCGGTGGCGTTCATCGCTCTGGGCGCCTCGTAACTAACGATAAACCCACGTGCGGTCATAAATCCTCAATATCTCGGAAGCTAGCCGTAAATCGATGATAGAGCCAAACTGTTTGGTTAATGATTTGAGCAGAACAGCGATAGCCCCAACAAATATTTGCATTTTTAGTTGCTGATTAGCGCTTGCTGTCAACTTGCCACATACATGGTTAGTTGCAAGCACATTTGCACAATTAAATTAACACTGTTAACATAACATCGTTAACTTAACTAGAAGTAATCACATGGCTCAAGGTCGACCGTCCTACAGCGCAAAAGAAATAGAAGTCTTTAGACACGAGGTGTGTCGTGCAGCACTGCGGATCATCTCAAAGGAAGGGCTCGCAACATTGTCCTTCCGAGGACTGGCCAAGGCATTAAATTGTAGCCATACACGGGTACATCGTTACTACACCAACAAAGAAGCACTTATTCAAGCGGTTAAAGACTACGCCTTTGGAGAATTTGCCGAAGCACTCGAGTCCGCCGTTGCCGACATTGGAATGCCCACCGAAAAAATGCGCCAGGCAGGTCGAGCTTACTTCAATTTTGCCCACCAAGACCCCGAGGCTTTTCGAGTGCTCTTTAGTGGTATTGACCCAGTCAAACCCCTAGAGACAGTCAACGAGCGACGCGCCTGGAACGCGATCAGTCAACCGATAACGGCGGCAGTCGCGGACGGCGATTTGGAGGGTGACCCCGATACACTCACATATGTCTTCTGGTCTGCACTTCATGGTATCACCACCTTGAGCCTGTCAGGCAATATTAAACAAGGCACTGATATTAGTGATGTACTTCATCTTATACTCGCAGGCTTACGCCGTGGGCACGGTCCTTCCGAGTAAACCCAACTTTTCATCGAGATCAACCGAGACAAGCCAATGGTTCATTCCGTATCCACCCTTTCAACCAAAGTATTTTATGGTTCAGGCGCAACCGCGTTTGGTATAAAGGATGCAGGTTTTAACTATTTTTTGCTCATCTATTACAACCAGGTATTGGGGCTCGACGCCTTCTTAGCGGGGACTGCACTGGCTCTAGCAGTAGCGATTGACGCCGTATCCGATATAGCTGTAGGACATTTATCTGACCATTGGCACTCCAGATGGGGTCGCCGACACCCCTTTATGTTTGCCGCTATTGCGCCCGTGGTTGTCACGTTTTATCTGTTGTGGAATCCACCCGAATTCGCACTGGCAACGGATTCCAGTCTCTTCCTCTATTTGTTAGTCATGGCGATACTCGTCCGTAGTGGCATCACTTTTTTTGAAGTGCCCAACGCCGCGCTGGGGCCAGAGCTAACAAAGGACTACGACGATCGTACGCGCTTGATGGCATTTCGGTATTTATTTGGCTGGCTGGGTGGACTAACCATGACGGTAACGACCTATATGTTGCTGTTCCCGTCAGACCCGGCAGGGCAAATGGGCCCCAATGGATATCAACTTCTGGGCATTATTGGTAGTGGTGCGATGCTGATTATGATGCTTTTTTCCTCGATTGGAACATCCCGTCATATTGAAGAGCTTCATACCCCCCCCCAGGGTCAACCGGCGTTACATTCAACTGAAAGCCTCAAGCAACTTGCCGTGCATTTTAAAGCCATGTTCCGGAACTCTTCGTTTGTGGCAGTATTTTTTTCCTCCTTGTTTTTTGGTGCCGCCGCCGGCTTGTCTCAAGCACTTTCAATTTACATCAGTACTTTTTTTTGGGGATTAAGTTCAAGCGAAATTGGTTACATCCCAATGTTAGGCATTATCGCTGTACCTGTATCATTTTTCCTGGCGCCGCGATTAGCGCAACGATTCGGCAAGAAGGAAGCGGCGATGTACACCTACTTTTTCGCGATTGTATTCCTGCCTCTGGCCTACCTTGCCCAATTGGCGGGGGTATTTCCCGAGCGGGAGGAGCCAATCTACCTTCCTTTGCTGATGCTTAACTACCTTATCGAAACCACGGCAATTATCACCATGCAGATCATATTCGCGTCGATGAATGCAGATGTTGTCGAAGACCGTAGTGCAGAGAGTGAAGGTCGTCGAGATGAAGGGCTGATTTATGCAGCACGAAATTTCGCCAAGAAAGCAGTATCAGGCATGGGAGTGATGCTCGCCGGAATGGTCCTGTGGGCAGCAAACTTCCCTGAACAAGCACAGCTCGGCCAAGTCGACACGGGTACTGTCACAACGCTGGTACTTGTTTATCTGCCAGTATTCCTCACCCTTTACATCGCTTCATGGTACGTCTTACGCAATTACAAAATCGATAAGTCTAAGCACGAAGAGAATATTTCGATTGCGCTGAAAAATACGGTCGCGAGCGAGTAGCATTTGGATGGACACGTTTATCAGGCGGGCCTGTCAAACACACTGTTATAATTAACTGAGAAAAACTATGATTACCCCGCTAATAATTTTAATACTATTATTCAGTCCTTTGGCAGCAGCCTTTATTTATTCAAAACTTAACGATAACACCCTAAATGTTACCAAGTATGCTTGCTGGGGATTGGGGATTGCGTTTGTGTTTTTTTCCATAGGCCATGTTGCTAAGGCAGAAGGCATGGTAGCCATGTTGCCACCGTGGATTCCCTTTCGCCTGACGCTAGTCTATCTAACCGGGCTACTTGAACTGTTGGTGGCAGTAGGTCTGTTTTTATCAAAATATCAAACTTACTCAGCTAAGATTGCCATTGTGATATTTGTGGTCTTCTTTCCAGCAAATATCTACGCCGCGCTAAATGGTATCGGAGTGGGTGGGCATCAATGGGGGGCCGTCTACTTACTAATACGTGGACCGTTACAAATCGTATTAGTTACATGGGCATACTTTCTGTGCGTAAAAAATCAAAACAATTCAATGCTTCTTAGCGTTGACTCGTCAGTTGATTGAGCCAATGATATCCGCTCTCAGTACATCGCCACTGCTTTGCTCTTCTTTTCGAAAAATATCGTTTGTGAAAAAATCACGTTCATTTTGGAAAAAATTGGACTTTCCGCTCACTAACCCTTTTACACTTTCTTACCTTCCTGAAACAAGCACTCCAAGGTGCGAGTGCTGGCCCCTGTAAATCTTGCCCAATGAGAGATTGATCGTCGATCACTGCTGTTCTTTTTGAACGCCTTTGCCTCTAGTCTTGCGCGCGAATCCTGAGGCTGGGCAAATGAAGTGAGACATTGTGGGCCGCTCGAATCTCGTCGAGTGTTACTGCAACAAGACGCGCCTCGCTGCCGACAGCCGCATAGGGCTACTCAAACTCAAGTGCGCGTACAATGGCAGCTTTCAAAATCGCCGAAACCTGAACTACACAACATCGGTGATTGGACTGAGTTGCGGCACAAGATAAAAGCTGCGGAACTCGACCGCCCCGGTTATTTGTATTCGATGTGCCTCAAAGGCGGGCACCCAAGCTGCGCGATCCAGGGGCACTACCCAAAGACCAGCATCGGCCTCAACAGTCATCACACCCTTGCTAGCATAGATTAATTGCGCGAGATCGTGGGCATGCTAGGGAAAGTGATAACCGTGCTCGTGATCCTCCGCGCGCGAGCAGAGAGGTCTCGATATCATAGGCAATCAGTGAAATATTTTGACGTTTTTGCGACATAGTTTGTCCGAACACATGAAGAACATGAAGAGCTAGCTGCACCTCAACATCAATCATAAAGCGATTTAGCGAATGCTTTCAAGCCCTAATGGGCATAGTCCATTTATCGGCGGCGGCGACCGCGACGAGAAGCACTATTTTCATTACGAGATCACCAACTCCCCCGCTACCTGCAAGTGTAACCAATCGGAGTCCTCCAGAGTGGCAGCGTGTGAATCGTGGGGTGTGGTTATGGGGTGGAAAATCTATAAGCTTTCACCCGCCGACTGTACCATTTCACGATAACTCACTTGCCAATATCTATTCATAGGATGGTGATTTACAGTTAAGCCTTATGCAAACCTTCATAATAATCGCCTTTTAACGGTTCGTTGGAAGTCCATTTCTTGCTTAAGGGTTTCCGTGAATTCTCGACTGACATCACTACCAGTGAGCACCTACAGATCCTTTAGTCCAAGCGATACATTACCTTTACACCAATAACCCGTGGCTGATTAATTCCCAAGTTAACCCCCGTTGGGGAAAAATCCTGACCCGAGTTACTGTATTCTTTGTCCGTTAAATTTGTGCCATACAATTGCACACTCCAATCCTCACTGGTGGGCGTGTAGCTAACGTGAGCATTTATCAGAGCGTAGTCCGACTGGCTCATTACCTTGTCATTGAACGGCGAAAAATATACCTCGTCCTGCCAACGTCCATCCAAGTTATACGATAAACTGCCTTCAGGTAATGGTTGTCGATAGCTCGCCGCTAGCGAAACTGCCCATTCGGGCGCAGAATTCAGTGCATTGCCAGATACATTTTCTAAGTCGCAAACATCACAGCGTTGCAAATGGTAGCTGTCGTATTCTGTACTAAGATAAGCAAGAGAGCCGTTGAAAGATAAGGCGCCCGTTATCATCGTAGCAAGCTCAAGCTCAAAGCCATAAACAGTCGCGTCTGAGGCGTTGCTGATTTTCCCTCGCGGCGCTTCTCCAGGTTCCACCACTACAAACTCAGAAATTTGCAAATCGCTATAATCGTAATAGAAAACCGACGTGTTTACGCTAGTGTACGCATCGGGTAAATAGACTTTTGCACCTACTTCTAAAGCCAGCACCTGCTCTTCATCGTAGCTATCCTTGGTGGCCGTAGTTACGCCGTAACCACCACTTTTAAAACCCGTACTCAGGGTGGAGTAAGCAAGCATATTATCGTTGACTCGTACGGCTGTGCCCAATTTAAAGGATAGGTTATCCCAAGATTCATTAGTATCACTGGGCGAAAAATCTGTTTTCGAGTCAAACTCAAAAGGAGGATGCGGCGCACCATCCTTCAACCCAAAACCCACACCCACATAATCTTTTTCTTCGTCGGAATAACGAATACCTACCAATAAGTCCCATTTTTCGTTCAGCTCAACGGTTGAATCAGCAAACAACCCAAAAGAATGGGTTTCTACCGTACTACTAGTTAGTGCCGCCAGCTCTTGAAAACCAGCTCCTGCGGCTGCGGCGAGTAAGTCGATGCGGGTTTTTGTAGCGTGGTTTTCGGTAAAATAGAAAACACCGGTAACCAAAGACAATTGATCACGATTTAGTGAAACACGTAGTTCTTGACTAAATTGATGCTGATCATCGTAAAAGTTCGAAACGAAAGCGTTGATGCTCGTATAATCCGCATCAATCGACAATGCCGATTCAAAACGCCGGTAAGAGGATATTGTAGTAACGGTGGCTTCGCCGTTAAGTTTCCAATTTATAGTAGTTCCAACACCCTGTGTGCGCTCGGACCACTGCGGACCATCGGGCAACACGGGGTGCGCCGGTATGTCCAATTTAAAGAAATCACGGCTGGGGGCATTGGGGATGGTGGGAACTGCTCCCTGCTGGCTTAAGCCGGTTGGGTGATACAACGGCGGTGTTTCATCCCGTTCGAAATAATCGGCGGAGACGTCTATTGATAGCTGTTCATGAGGACGGTAGCGTAAAGCAATACGGGCACTTTGTCTGTCCTTTGCACCCAGCGTCGAATCAGCCGCCGTTAAACTTATATTGTCAACCGCCCCGTCACTGGTATCGTTTAGCAATGCGAGCCTGGCACTAAGAACGCTTTCAATCAATGGCCCACTCACCGCTACACTCGCACGTCGACGATTTTCACTATCAGCACTGACCGTACTTTCGAGAAAAAAACTATCGGTGGGCTTATTTGTTATGAGGTTTACTGTGCCGCCGGTTGAATTTCTTCCATATAACGTACCCTGTGGGCCCCGTAACACTTCAACGCGCTCCAAATCCAGAAACTCGCTGAATACACTCACAGCACGCCCTAAATAAACGCCGTCTAAGTGGATAGTTGAACTTGGATCTCCGCCGATAAAAACGTTATTAGTACCGATACCGCGAATATATAGCTGCCCCCAGCCCGTGTTCTGACTAACACTGATACCCGGAGCCAGCAGCACCAAATCTTTCAAGTTCGATATATTGGAAGAATGCAAAGAGCCGCCGGAAATGGCTGTGATAGTTATCGGTGTATTTTGGAGATCCGTTGCGCCGGTTTTTGTGGCGGTGACCAAAACCTCTTCCAAAACTATATTCTCCGCCTGAACCGTCATGGAGAGCAATATTGCCACTGCCGACCCTGCAAATATTTTCCGAGACATTGTTGGAATATTGCTCGACTCTCCGTCGTAGTCATTGGTGAAGCTATACTTCATATGCATATAGATGATAAACCTCGATAGAACAGAGGATGAATTCCCTGTCGCTAAAACCTATGTCTAACTCTAGTGAGAAACGAACGTTCTTCTGAGCCATAATAAGAGGGTTACCAATTGATCGCGGCCTTCGAGAGGCCCTCCATGGAACGAAGTCCGTGCAACTGGTTTTCTTCCCTCCAGTAAAATCTCTTCCACTTCTGCGCTAATACGATTGCCGACGTTGACCGTGTCTGCTACTCCAGCTCACAGGGAAATAGCCAACCCCTTTTCAAGAATCCAGCACTTGTCTCACTCTGGATGCGAGATCCGTAAGGGAATAAGGTTTTCTCAGTAATTCAGCATCAAAGCGTTCCTGACCACTATTAGAGATGGCTTTGTCAGTATAGCCCGAAGTGAACAAAATTTTCAATTTTGTGTTGATGCCGGTTGCTAATTTCGCCAATTGGTAACCGTCTAAATCACCGGGCATTATCACGTCACTAAAAAGTAAATCAATAACCGGCTCCTGCGTCAATATCTCCAACGCCTGCGGTGGACCTTCTGCGACCAACACGGTGTAGCCCAGGGATTCCAACACTGTTTGAGCAATATCGCGCAGGCCAAGCTCATCGTCTACGATCAGAATGGTCTCAGTACCACCGCGTGTTTGCTCAGCTCGAGGGGCCAGCTCTGTAGTCGTGTTCGGTTCAACGGTCCGCGGTAGATAGAGATTAAAGCTAGTGCCAATACCTAGTTCTGAGTAAACACTGATGTGACCGCGGGAGCGCTGGACGAAACCAAATACCATAGCAAGCCCCAGGCCAGTTCCTTCGCCCTGTGACTTAGTAGTAAAAAACGGTTCAAAGACCCGTTCACGTATGTCAGGCGCAATACCTTCACCAGAATCGCTGACAATCAGACACACGTACTCTCCGGGCTCAAGACCTGCATGCAGATCGCAGAAGTGCTTATCGAGTCTTTCATTCGTAGTTTCAATGCTAAGCGTACCTTTTCCCAACATCGCATCGCGGGCATTAATTGTCAGATTTACCAGAGCGTCCTGAAAATCACCTCGATTGATCTCGGTATGCCATAAGCCAATGCCTAGCTGTTGATCTACTTTGATATCCGGAGTCAGTGAGCGACTTATCATAGTGCCTAAAGCTTCGATGGCCTGGTTAATATCGATAGGTTCGACGCTGCTAATATGACGCCTCGAAAAGCCTAATAACTGTTTGGTAAGTTCACCAGCTCGGTGTGTTGTCGCTATGATACTTTTTATCCATTCTCGGGAGGAATCGTTGCCTGGAAACCTTTCTATTAATTCCGCGGTACCCTGAATGATACCCAACAAATTATTAAAGTCATGGGCAATACCACCGGTGAGCTGCCCCAGTGCATCCATTTTCTGAATCCGCCGCAGGGAATTTTCAGCTTGCTTACGACCAGTAATATTCATCGAGATCATTCCGGTCCCAACAAGGATATTGTCTTTTCCTATTAAAGGAAACGCGTAGGTCAAATAATCATGTAGGACACCATCTTTATGCGTGAATTTCTCCTCGGCCTCAAAATGGTCGCTTCGCGACTGAAGGCCTTGCCTCCAAACAGGGTCAACGGCAGAATCGGGAAATAGGTCGGGGAATTGCTTACCAACAAAGGTAATTTGCGGATCATCGGCAATTAATTCGAACTGCCTGTTAACCGAAGTTATATTACCGTCAAGGTCTTGGGTTAAGATCAAAACCGGGGAGTAGTTTAATATTGCCTGTAAACGGGCCTCATTTTCAAGAAGACTTTCGTAGATCTTTCTACTCTCGGTAATATCCCGGATATTGCCCACCATAGAGATCGCTGTTTGATCTTCATCGAAAATTGTCGCGCGGTTGTCACTGAACCAGCGGTAGCCGAGCCTAGGATTTCTGTGACGATACTCAATCGTTGAGGTGAATTGGTGAGAATATGAGCCATCAAGATAAGCCCGTACCCTTATTTTGTCTTCCGGATGGATCCGAGATATAGCGTACTCAATACCGCCCGCTAGGTAATCCTCAATACTGCATCCTGTCATTGACTCGATCGCCGGGCTTAAATATTCATACTCCCCAGTTTTCAAGTTTATTTTGTACAACAGGTCTCTGGAATTATCGAGAATAAGCCGAAATTTCTCCTCACTTTCTTGGAGCGCCTGCTGGGCAACTGTTCGTTGTCCAACCTCTGTACGTAACCTCACTACATAAAAAGTAATCAGCAATGCAATGGCCATCCCCAGCAACATCAGTAAACTATAAAACCAGTTCGTGCTCCAGAAAGGTGCCTTTACGATAACCGCTATCGACACACCTTCCTGATTCCACAGGCCGTCGTTGTTAGCGCCCTTTAATCTCAGCGTATAATGTCCCGCAGCTAAGCCGGAGTATCTGCCGAAAGGATTGGCGCCTGCTTCATACCATTGCTCATCCCAGCCCTCTAACTTATAGGCATAGCGATTTTTACCGGGAAGGGTGAAGTTCAATGCTGCAAATTGAAACTCGAAATAATTATTACTCCAATCCAAGCGAACTTCACTCAAGCGCTCTGGGGCGACACCAACATCTAAAACTTGCCCGCTTTGGGTAAATGCAGTGAGCACTATGGCTGGGACGTGGGTATTTTCTCTAAGGTCGGCAGGGTAAAAATGTGTGATGCCGTCACTACCCCCAAACCACAGCTCGCCGTCTTTTGTTCTGACCCTTGACGTCCAGTGTATTGACGTGTTCTCGATACCGTCGATTTCAGAAAATCGTTTGGAGGTCTCAAGAGCTGGATCAAATTGCACCAAACCGCGTCGGGTTCCCAGCCACAGATAACCCTTTCCATCCTCCAACATAGAGCCAATAGGGCCATAACTAACACCGTCGCTATCCTTATCAAAATTTCGGAACCGTCCTGCGTCCCGGTCAAAGCGGCTAATACCTCCCATTCGGGAGATCCATAGTTGCCCGCGACGCGTTTCAATTATTTCGTAGACCTCGTCGCTACCAATGCTAAACGGATCGTCCTCCTGATGGCGATAATGCGAGAATACCCCGGTTTTTTTATCAAGCGCGTCTAGGCCTCCACCGAACGTAGCAATCCATAAAACACCCTTACCGTCATCGTATAAACTAACCAAACTGTCGTTGCTTAAACTATTGTTAGCACCCGGGCGATAATGGCTAAACGCTCCCTTTTGCTTATCGAACTTATCAAGCCCACCGCCTATGGATGCCAACCACAATGTATTGGGATCATCTCGATCAGGAAGGATAAATTTAACCATTTGACTTTCACCAATACTGGCAGGGTCATCAGGATTATGTCTATAGATAGTAATGCAACGGCCAGTTTGACGATCAAAGCTCGCAAGAATACCATTCCAGAACCCAATCCATAAAACACCCGATTTGTCCTCGGCAAGCGCTGTTATTCGGGCATGAGGAATACTCAATGGGTCTGATTGATCGGGTAAAAAATGTCTAACAGTCGCGGTTGTACGGTCGATACGATTGAGGCCTCCACCTAATGTTCCCGCCCACATTAATCCGTCGCCATCTTCAATAATGTTTGACATTAACCGGTCACTCAACATGTTTTCACTGGAAGTGCTGATATCACCTCGCCAGCGTCGAAACATACCTACATCTTCTCCTGCTCGATCGATACTGCCCTGAGAATTGAGCGCCCAAAGAGTATCACTGTGTGAATCCTGATATATCTGCGCCACTGAATTCGAACCAATTGAATTCAAATTAATCGGGTCATGGGCAAAACGAGTGAAAAGCGAACGGTCCTTATTCAACAGGCTAAGCCCCGAATTAGAGGAAATTACATGGGAGACCCAAATACCTCCCGCGCTGTCCTCTGTGATACTCCATATGCCGTCGCTACCAATACTCTGAATATTGTTTTCCGCGTAGACGAATCGGCTAAAAGTACCGTTGTCACGGTTAAGCTTATTAAGGCCAGCGTCAGTGGTACCGACCCACAGAACACCCTCGCTATCGACAAGGAGGGATCTTATCGAGTTTCCGCTCAGGCTACTGGCATCCCTGGGACGATGTCGATAGTGCGTCCACCGATTGCTATGACGATCAAACCGATTTAGCCCTCCGTGTTTCGTGCCGACCCAAATAGCACCCGCTTCATCCTCGGTAATCGCCAAAACGGAATTGTCACTCAAGCTATTGGGGTTAGTGGGGTTATGCCGGTGATGCGTCCATGTATCGGCGGCGACATCGTACTCACAAAGCCCGGCGTCGCTAGTGCCGACCCACAGGATATTGGATTTGCTGACAATAAGCGCTTGGCTGGATTCAGCAAGACTATCGCTACACAGGCTATTGGAATCTCCTTGCCGGTGCCGATAACGCCTCTCCAACCCGGTATTCTTGTTATAACGGATAAGGCCCTTGGTAATAGAAGATGTCCAAATATCACCATCGTTATCCTCTACGATAGCGCCAATAAATTCGCCTTCCCACCCGCGCAGAAAACTTTTTGTTTCGTAGCCATCGTAGCGATAAACGCCTAAACCGCCGGTGCCAATCCACATAAAGCCCTCGCGATCGATAAGAAAGGCACCCGTCAATAGTGTGGGGATCGATAGTACTTTCTGTTGAAAGCCAATGCTGTCGTTCTCAGCCGACGCAGCATGGCACGTAAGCAGTAACATTACGCTTGCCAGGACGACTGATTTTTTCCAGCAGTTCATGCTAAATATCCAAATTCGATTATTTTTCTTGATTAAATACGCCCAAAATCTCATTCAAAGTCAGCATATCCAATCGAATTACTATCTTAAGCTAGTCGTATTATCGAAGTGCTCTCAGTAATAGCGTAAATATCTGCCGTCATTCCTAGAGTGGAATTGTCGACTTATCTTGTCAAAATACGAAAATGCCTATGCTCCTCAAGAGGCGGCCCTAAGATCTGAGCGCAAGCAACTTGCAACCCCATATCGTATGTTTTAACTTCCAAAATGACTCTAACACGCTAACTCTTCCAAACTACAGAATCCATCACTAATTCACAAGTAACTACTCGCACCATTCACTAAACCCACCTATTCTGAGGCTTAGACAGTGTTCCACCTTGATCAACACTCTGCCAAGAATGCATTGATTATAGATAGCTATGTGTGTACTAACGAATTATAGCTGAGCGTGTTTAACTTATTTAAAGCTCCCCGCGCAGCGCTACACCAAGGCTGGTCCTCTCCGCGAGAACGCCCTCAACTGCACCTTGCAAACGAAACTAATCCAGGCCCACCAGAGATGGGCTTTTAGGGCCGTGGTGACGAGAGGCAAGACCTCCCGGAATCAGCAGTTCTGAGCGCCGCAATGCTACAGGAAAAATTATCTGCAAAAAAACCATAATCCTCACCCTTCTGCGTTGTGAGAACATTCGACTCATAATCGCGAGGTCCACGCTGGGACGCCGATCTGCTAAATCTGCAAAGGCCCTCCATTTCTATAACAATCAGTGACTTACAGCTATTACAGTGTCCAACCCTTAAAGCCAGATCATCCAGGTCTATGGCAAAAGTCACTGATACTCTCCCCCAGACTCGAACTATGCCAATTAATCTTATGAAGAATTTTTACTCGCCCACCCTCTTCCCCGCCGGCCGGGCCCTATTACTGCTAACCGACACCTTTGCGGCCATTTGCCTGCAACGCCATCCTGCAATTACTGTTGCTTAGCCTAGTTGTATGCATGCCCATTTGGATGACCGGCAGAATGTCCCATGTGGCTATTGGCTGACGATCCCTAAAAACATTCAACCGGGTACTACCAACTTCACTAGAATTTGGCTTACTTTCTTAGAAATTAGGATAAAGCTGAATTACAAATCAATAATTTACCAACTCGTTGTTGCAGTTAATCAATCAATTTTAATTAGGCTGGAAAAAATACCTCAGCACCTACATTCAACAAAAGCATCAACATCGCTAGCGTAGGTCTATCTATAAATGAAGGATTCGTACAACGCGGTATGATCTAGTTTATAAAATCGAACTATAGGCGCAATAAGATAGCCAATCCTATATCGAAAAATGTTTTGACCGTATGGAGTATTTTGGCAGTAAGCTCGACCTTGTAGTAGATTGAGGGATCAATAAGTATTAGTTCTTCCCATATACTTAAAGGTTGCGGCTTGACTCGGTGTTCGAGCTGACGATGTGGAACCGATCAGCTCAGACCGTATCACTAGTCGTCAGTTTCATAAAAGTGGCCGTAATATTGACACTGGTTCGAGTGAAGTACAGCAAAATAGTATTACGCAAATTGTCCCTGGGTTGTAAGTGTTGTAATGTTTAGGGTATTGTTGGAAGTACCGAGATAAGTGCAATTGGCAGATTCGTTGTTGGCGACACATGTTCTTAATACACTCAGCACAGACGCCATAAATATCAAGTGGAGCGGTAATGCAAAAGTATGGGTTGATTGGATTATTAGTGGTTAATATGTCTGTTTATGCCGCAGACGATTGTTCAAGGGTCGAAAGTCGTGAGCAGAGATTGGCCTGCTTTGACAGGCTGTATCCCAGTGGAAATACGACGATCAGCTCAGAGTTAGTAGAGCCGATGGAGTCGGTGTCTCCTGCTAAGGGTAGTGTGCCTACAGTCCCCTCGGAAGAAGCCTTCACGTCAGCACAGGCTGCGGAATCAACATCAGGAAAAGGTGCGGCACAGCCTCCGCGTAAAGGTTGGAGCCTATTTGGTGAGCGGGATGACACCATCATCACTGCATCTATCACAGATGTATTAGAACGAGAAACTCAAAAGATGGTGTTCCAATTAAGCAATGGACAGATTTGGTTGCAGTCCAGCCCACGGAATTTAC
>Ga0209395_1001270_pt1 | contig 35823 bp, 34 predicted proteins | sample GOMGulsemesocosm_3_FD_184635 | JGI IMG/M metagenome (GOLD analysis project Ga0209395, IMG submission 184635) | Methane-oxidizing microbial communities from mesocosms in the Gulf of Mexico - GOM9D Gulf of Mexico (SPAdes) (version 2) | ecosystem: Environmental > Aquatic > Marine > Cold seeps...
CTCTTTTTTCACTAATGTCGCAAACTAAATAATTAACCTGAGGAAGTAATTCATCGTTTATTTGAATATCAGCAACAGTCACATTGTAATCTCTTTTTAATAACTCCTTTACTAAATAATATCCTAAAAAGCCAAAACCTCCAAATACTAATATATTTTTCATTGTAATTTCTCTTTTAATAATTTCATTTCGTCACGAGCTTTGTCTCCTAAGAAAAAGAAATCTAAACTAAATGCTACAAATGAGTAGCCTTTTTTTATTTTTTCCAAGGTTTTTGAGTAATTAGAATCAATAATATGAAACCCTAATGGCTTATCTAATTTCTTTGATATTTGATCAATTTTATCAAGTGCATCTTTAACATCTTCCCTATCATACTCTCCAGGGTAACCCATTGAAGCTGACAAATCATATGGCCCCACAATAATACCATCTATTCCTGGTACTGAAAATATATCTTCAAGATTATGAACAGCATCTATGTGCTCAATTTGTGCTATAATGACCACTTCATTTTCGACCCAATCTTTATATGTGTCAAATGATGTTCCATATCTTTGTGCTCTGTTTAATCCAACACCTCTTTTTCCAAGAGGAGGGTATTTTACAAAATTAACCGCTTGAATAGCATCTTCTTTATTTTTAATCATTGGAATTATAACTCCATCAGCTCCTGCGTCTAAAACTCGTTTAATTACAACCTCTTCATTTTTACTCACTCTAACTAATGCCTGCATTCCATTTCCTTGAATATGGCCTATAAGATTCATAACACTTTCAATATTAATTGCAGCATGTTCTATATCTATAGTTAACCATTCAAATCCAGCAGATCCAAGGATTTCAACTACTGATTGGTGTGGAATTGTTAACCAAGAACCAATAGATAATTCTTTCGTTCTTAACTTCTCTTTTAAAATACTTTTAGTATGTGAAAAATTTTTCATTTATTTTTAATTATATTTTTTTATTCCTGGTTGATTTCCTGTCATCATGTGTATTCTAAATATCAATTTGTGAATTAAAGAAACAACATTTATTTTTGGAAAATATTGACTTTCTAAAAAAACCAATTTATCAATTAAACTATTTTATGCAAAGCTTCTGCAATAATAAAGTCCTGAGGCTCATCAATATCTATTGCTTCAATCTTATCTATTTCAAACATAAAAGGTCTAACTCCTATTCTTTTATTACCTGCATTTGAAAATGACTTTTTAGTGAAAATATAAAAATTTGAATTCTCTTCAAACAACGGTTTTAAATCTTGAGTTCTTAACAAAATATTAGGATCGTGGTTATATGGAGTCCCTTTAATATCATATAGACGTGTTTGCAATTTAGTTACTGAAAAGACAGAGTCATTCGATTTATTTTCTTCAGAACTAAACATCAACTCAATGGCTTGGTCAATAGATTTAGTCCTTAGCAATGGGTTTGTGCTATGAGTTTGAATATAATAATCCGCATCAACACAACTTATGTCGTATTTTATTATTTCATTCATAGAAACAAAATCTCCAATTATTGATTCGGGTCTATCAATTACTATTACATCGTTTTTAAAATTCAGTAATACATCATTTTTAATCTTTTCACTATCTGTATTTACAATTATTTTTTCTATATATTTTGATGCTATTAATGTTTTCATAACTCTATGATAAAGAGGAAAACCATTAAAGTTTTTTAAATTTTTATTTACTACCCTTTCAGAGTTTCCTTTCATAGGTAATAAAGCTAATATTTTTTTTTGCATAAAACTACTTTATGTTATTCATTCCATTTTCCTTTAACGTTCTCATATAGTTCGAAGACAAAGACTCTAGTGAAACCAAATATCCATCCTAAAAAGATCCAAATAACTAAGATGAAAATTGGTTTTGTATTTGATCTCTCAATAGGGATAATTACTGGGTTTAAAATTGTAAATACAGGTGAATCTTTTTTTACTTGTATAAGTTGTGTTTCCTTCTGTTTGGCTAACTCCGCTAACACTCCGTATACTAAATCATAATCTGACTGCAATTCCTCTAACTTAGTTTGAGCAAGAGCCGAATTAACATTTTTATTTTGATCTCTAAATCGAGCTAATCGTTCTTGTTTAACTTTAAAATCTTTTTCTTTTTCATTATATCTTTCATTAATAAATTTTAATTGCTCATTTGATGCTTCTATTTTAAATTTTATAATATAACTCTGCAATAGCTCTTGAACTTTATTTGTTAACTCTGCAGCTGCAATAGCCTCTGGCATATTAACAGATAATGATAAAAATCCATCTTTTTCATTAACTTCCAAAATTATCTGATCTTCTAATTGCTCAATAAGCTCTTTCTCATCATCAGTAATACTCAATAATTTAAATGGATCACTTATATTTAACTCTTTTGCTTCAGGTATTTCTTTAAAAGATTTGACAATTAATCCAGGTAAACCAATCGTGTACTTTTTAAGGTATCCAAATAAACTAGGATTATATATCTTTGAATAGTATTCAAATAAAGAGGTTTTTTTACTTTCTCCTTTTATTGTTAATGGAAATTTCAATACCTCTTTTTGAAATGGAATGCTATTAATGATTTGAGAATATAAAGCCGGTGAAATCCCTGTCTCACTACTCATCCCTCCCAAATTAACGCCTGCAATAGCAGCTAACCCCCCTAAATTCCCTCCAATATCTAGTCCTTCACCAGATTGAAATACCATTGTTGTTGATGCTGTATATTCCTTTTGAGTAAAAATAGCTGCTAATACTCCAATACATGTAAAAATCAGAATAGATTTATAAATTTTTCGGCGAGAATTCCAAAATAATTTCGTCAAATAAACAAAATCAATTTCATCCTCTTCAATGTTTTTTTTATAAGTTTTTTTTAAAGTGTTATCTGGCATAATAATATTAATTTGATTTCTATTCACTTTTACAAAATCTAATAAAGCTGTTTAACTATTTAGTTAACGACTGTATTATCAACCCCATAGTTCCAATTGCTGATGTAATCCCTAAAATCTCTTGCAATGACATTCTACCTTTTGATTCAGCCTTTGCAGGAACAAAAATCACAGAACCAGGTTCTACTTTAGGATAGATTTTAAAGAAAAAATAATTTTTTACCGTTTTTATTTCTCCGTTACTATGCACAATAAATATTTTTCCTTTTTTAGCTTTTTGAGAAAACCCACCTGAATTACTAATATAATTTTTTAACTTTTTAGCTTTATCAAACCTCACTAAAGAGGGAGAAAGAACTTCACCCATCACTTCAATAGTTTGTTTTTCAGACGGAATTAATAATTCATCTCCTTCTTCCAGAATCAAATCATATTTTGATCCCAAGCCTCCTTTTTTCAATATTTTTCCTAATTCAATTCCAATCTTGTATGATTTCTTTTCAATAATTGTATTACTTGAAATTGAATCTTTCTCGTTAATTGTTTTTAAGGTTTCCAACAATTTAACATCATTCTCAGATTTCTTTTTTCTATACAAAGTAGCCCCTTTAACATAGGCAAAAGGAGTTAATCCGCCAGCTCTTCTAATTAAATCAGAAATTCTTTCGTTTTTATTTGAAATAACATAATTCCCTTGAAACTGAATCTCTCCCTTAACCTTTACAGCTTTTTGGGCAGCATATCCTTTCAAGTATCGAACATTAATAATATCAAATGGCTGTAAATAAAAAGGTTTTCCTTTATTTATTTCTAAATTATTTTTTGATGACAGGGTGAAATTTTCGCTTAGTGTTTTAAAACTCCCATCTTTTAACCTCCTAGAAACATTAATCGTTTTCGAATCTCCACCTTCAGTTAATCCTCCAGACAAAGCAATAACATCTTCAATCTGTAAATTCTTTACAAAATCAAATACTTGAGGTGTATTAACCGCTCCTTGTATCGTTACTATTTGCTTTTCTCGTAGATCTTCTTTATGAAAAATTCTAATTTCATCTTTTGGTTTTAAAAGTATATTACTTGTACTTTTTAAGATTTCATTAACTGAAAAAGCAATATTTTCTTTATCAGTATCATCATTAGATCTTACTAAAACTCCTCTATTTAAGAAAGCTTCATCAGTAACACCATTCGCTTTTTCTAATAAGTTTTTTAGCGTCATACCTTCTTTCAACTCATAATCTCCTGGCCTATATACTTCTCCATGAATCACAACCTTATTCATAAATTTATCTACAATTTCTTGCACAATAAACTTATCTCCAGCGTTCACTAAAAATTCTTTAGCTTTCTTTAGATGAACTTCTTTCACTTCTCTTTGCTTACCATTTACTCTTTCTACTACTAACAAACCTGTATATGCTTCAGAAGTAAACCCTCCAAAAAACTGAATCAAATCATGTAATGACTCTCCTTCTAATAACTCATACTTCCCAGGACGTTTTACTGCTCCTTCTACGGTAATTAAATTCTTATAGGGACCAATAATAATAACATCTTGATCTTGTATTTTTAAATTTCCTTTTTCAAATCCAGATAATAAATAGTTATAAATATCAAAAACCGCAATCGTTTTATTGTCTCTAACTAATTTTACATCTCTAAACGTCCCTTGTTTTGTCGGTCCACCAGCAGCATATAATGCATTCAAAACAGTCGATAAAGAAACTAAAGAATAAGTCCCTGGCACTTTTACTTCACCAACAATATTTACCTGAACTGTTCTAATCTTACCTAGATTAAGACTCATGTAGATTTTATTATAACTTGAATTTGTTGCCCCAATCCCAGCATGCTTTTGTTTTAGTCTAGATTTTAATTTTTGCTCAGCTTTTTCAATCGTCATGCCACTTACATAGATATAGCCAACTCCATCAATTTTTATAGCTCCTTGGTTATTTATTGTCCCGTTATAAGAAATCTCTGTTGCCCCCCATAAATCAATTATCATTTCGTCACCTGGCCCTAATTGATAATTTTTAGGAACAGCAACATTTATATTAGGTGTGAATGTGATTTTTGGATTGTTAAAAAAATCATACCCAAATAATAGATCTTTTTTAATAAGACTATCATTTAGCTTCTCTTTTCCATTCAAACCAAAATCATCGACAGGTAATAAATCATTTTCAAATTTATTATTTTTTTCATTTACATCTTTGTTAGATAATTCTTGAATTCTTTTTTTGAATTCAGCAATTTTTAAAGAAGAGACTCCTTGGTATTTTGCCAGAACATCAATTTGTTCCATGGTATATCCTTTCTTTTGAATTGCTTCCCAATAAGAAGAGACTTGTTTATCTGTTAATTCACTTACATCTATTTTTTTTAGTTGACCTAAATCTTGAGCAAACGTAATTGTAGTAAAACAGAAGAAGAAAACAATTAGAATAGACTTAATACACTGATTCATTGTTAAATTATTTTTATAATTTATTAAATTCTAAAACAGCACTTTAACATAAAACTTAATATTAATTTTTAAGTTAAATGTAATTTCAGCAATTTCAAGCTCCAAATGTACTGATTTTCCTATAACTATTCCATTAATTTCTCAATAAAGTAATTAGAAAGAATATCGTTGAAATTGATGATTAAGTTACCGTTTTAGCGTTAATCAATTACGCTTACATGATAAAAAATAAAAATTCTAGATTTAGTAAATATTTTACCATTTTGACAAATAAAGTTTGACCGAAGGAAATTATAGAATCACCCTAACCCCTAACCTACTAGCTGAGACGCTTTTACTCTCCATAACTTAGGCCTAACGTAATAGATATACTGATTTTATTTAATGTTAATCAAAGAAACCAAGCATTTAATTCATTTTTATGAGCAACTTATGAATAGATTTCGTAATTCGTTTTCTATCTCTATCATTTAAATTAGAGCCAGAAGGCAAACATAAACCATCTTTAAACAAATTTTCTGCAATGGCTCCTCCATAATAATCATTTTCCTTAAAAACAGGCTGCAAATGCATTGGTTTCCATAATGGACGGGCTTCAATCCTATCTTTTTCTAATTGCAAACGCAATTCTTGGTTAGAGAAACCTGTTTTAGATTCGTCAATTACAATGCAACTTAGCCAGTGATTTGAATAAAATTCTTTGCTAGACTCCATAAATATGGTAACACCATCAACATTTTTAAAAAGTTTTTTATAGAATTTATGCATCCCTCTACGCAACTCAACATGACTATCTAATACTTGCATTTGTCCTCTTCCTATACCCGCCAATACATTACTCATTCTGTAGTTATAGCCAATTTCTGAATGTTGGTAATGTGCCGCATTATCTCTAGCCTGAGTCGCTAAAAAAATTGCCTTTTGCTTTGCTTCTTCCGTTTTACACACCAAAGCACCACCTCCAGAAGTGGTAATAATTTTATTCCCATTAAACGATAAAATTCCATAATCACCAAAGGTGCCACATTTCTGTCCTTTGTAAGTAGAGCCCAATGCTTCTGCTGCATCTTCAATAAGTGCAATTTTATACTTCTTTGCAATAGCTGATATCTCATCAATTTTTGCTGGCATTCCGTACAGATGTACTAGAATGATTGCTTTTGGTTTTTTACCATTTGAAATCTTATCTTTTATCGCTTCTTCTAATGCTTCTGGACACATATTCCAAGTATCTTTTTCACTATCAATAAAAACTGGTTCTGCTCCTTGATATGTTATTGGATTCGCAGATGCTGAAAAGGTAAACGTTTGACAAATTACTTCGTCATTTTGACCAACTCCTGCTAGGATCAATGCCAAATGAATGGCAGCCGTGCCTGAAGATAAACAAGCTGCTTTTGAATTGTTTTTTAGATATTTCTCAAGATCCTTCTCAAAATCAGTAATATTTTCACCATGCAATAATTGGAAATTACTAATATCTGAACTTGATAAAAATATTTTTTCTTTCAAAACTACAATGTTTTAGACTTTAACTTAAGAAATCTAAATAACAGAATGTACCCAATGATAAATACAAAAACTACTGTGAAAAACAATACATATTGCACTGAAAGATCTAGTTCATATGCATAAAAAACAATACAATTAATCATCAATTGTAGTATAGCATACAAGATAGAAACCTTCAAATGAGACCAATTTAAAACATCAACTAATTTTTGATAGATATGATGTCTATGCGGTTGAGACATGCTTTCACTAATAATGACCTTATACAATAAAGTCATTAGAGCATCAGCTCCATAAACAACTATAAATAATAAAATTAATGGAGACATTAATTCTCTTGTTAAAATCAGTAAACAAAAAAGAATAACCATTGCCATTGATATACTTCCAATATCTCCTGCGAAAAAACGAGCTTTTTTTCTAAAGTTATAATACCCAAAAATAAGCAACGATAACATAGGGTATATAATAAAATCATTATTAATAATTTCATTTTCATAGTTAATATAAAAAAAACCGGAGAGAACAGCAATACTATACAAGCCTGTAATTCCGTTTATCCCATCCATAAAATTAAAACTATTCAGAAATAACACTCCAATTATCAATAATAAAGGGAATAACCAAAGAGATTCCACTCCCATTGAAAGCTGAAACAAAACGAGCCCAACTGCGATAAATTGAAAAGGCAATCTTAATTTTGAAGTTAACGTTCGTATGTCATCTATAAAACTAACAATAGCAATTATTAGCACGCCTAAGACAAAGTAAGGATATTGGAAGTCATTGGTGAAAAAGAAAATCAATACAGCTACTAAAAATAGAATACCTCCTCCACGAATAGTAGCTAGCGAATGAGAGCTTCTATGATTTGGCTTGTCAATGATATTGTATTTTTCTGCAATTTTCACATAGCCATATGATAAAACAATTAATGCTATTAATATAATAAGATATTCCATAGTTATTTAAATGTTGCTATCGTCTTTTTCAATCCTTTCTTTGCAGACAAAGGTAACACCATATTTATAGCTTTTTTGATTTTTAAATTTGATACACAATAATTTTCTGTAAGTTTTTCTACTCTCTCCGAATTGATTGGAAAAGGCAAAAAATCACCTATTTTAGCAAGAATCTTTATAATGGGTTTAGGAATGTTCAAAATTTTAGCCTTTTTACCAATAACCTCTCCAATTACTTGAACTAGTTCTGTTGTAGAAAGAGAAGTATCATCTGCTATATTGTAAATTCCAGAATCTATATTTTTATTCTCAATCAATTCTTTAACCACAAAACACAAATTCTCAACAGATACAAAAGAACGTTGATTTTTATACTTTCCAAAAGGGTACGGAATTCCTTTGGATACAAAACTGTACAATAGATTTAGATTGCCTTTATTATTAGGTCCATGAATCATACATGGTCTTAAAATATACACGCGCCTCCCTATTGGTATACTTTGACTCAAAATGTATTCTTCTGCTGCTAGTTTCGATTTCCCATAGGCCGTAATTGGATTTGGTATTGCTTCTTCATCCAAAAACCCATCTACTTTATCTGCAACTGCCTTTACAGAGCTCATGTAAATAAAAGTTTTACAATTACTTTTTAAGAACTCATTGAATACCGTTTTGGTTAATTCCGTGTTTACTTCAAAATACTCTGAGCCTTCAGAAGTGTTTTTCAAGTCATGTGCCTTTCCTGCTAGATGAATAAAGGCAGTACTATCATCTAAATATGAATTGGAAAATTCATTGTAAGAGGTAATGTTTTTTTCAAAACTCACTACCCTAGAAATGCCAAACACGATATAACCAGAAGCCAAATACTTTTTTAAGTTTGTTCCTACAAATCCTGTGACCCCAGATATAACAATGTTTTTATTCATAATAGTTCTATTTATTTTGAAAAAGATTGATCAACCTATCCAATAACATTTCCCTTTCAAAATTTTCTTCAAAATAAACACGCGCATTTTCTCCTAACTCTTTCCTCTTACTATTATCTAAATGAAACACCTTTAATATTGCTTCAGCTAACTCTACAGAGTCACCTGAAGGAGCAACAAATCCTGATTCTGATTCAATTATTACTTTAGCTCCTGAGCCATCTAATGCAGCAACTATAGGTTTACCACAGGCTAAATAAGATTGTATTTTCCCAGGAATTGTTAATGAAAATATTTCACTTTGCTTTAAAGAAGCTAATAACACATCTGCGCATGAAAAGAAATGCGGCATAGTTTCTATAGGATATGCCCCTAATAAATGAAAATTATCTTTAAGATTATACTCTTTTATTTTTTTAATTACATAATCCTTTTTCCGACCATCTCCTAAAATAATAAAATGAATATCATTCGTTTTTTTATTAAGAATCCTGGCTGACTCTAATATATTTTCAAAGTCCTGAGATTCTCCAATATTCCCTGCAAACAGCAAAGAAAATGGAACGTTTGGCATTATTTTTTTAATTTCGTCAAATGGCTCTATTATATTATATAATGATTCTGTTGAATTTGGAAAATATCTAATTTTATTATTATCAACTCCTTGCTTCAAAATATACTCTCTAAAACCTTCAGATTGTATTAAAATAGATTTTGAATTTTTGTAAATCCATTTTGTTAACTGGTTTAATGACCTTAAAATAAACTTATTATTCAAGTCTCCAGCTATAGATACACTTTCAGGCCATAAATCTTGCACCCAAAAATATATTGGTATTTTAAACTTCTTAGAAGCTAAGACAGCTGGAATACCTACTGTTATTGGTGATGGTTCGTACACAAAAATTAAATCATATTTTTCTTTATGAAACAACACTTTAATTGATGAAAAGAAAGCAAAAGACAAATAATTCATCATTAATTTCATTCCAGATCCATTTCCTCTAGGGAGTAAATTAGATCTGATAATTTTAACTCCGTTCCATACTTCATTACCGTTTTTAAAGAAACTATAACCATTATAAAAATTACCTTTTGGATAATTGGGTTTCCCTGTTAATACATGAACTTCATGTCCTCTTTCTTGTAGGCCTATAGTCAAATCATTTATTCTAAAATTTTCTGGCCAAAAATATTGAGAAATAATAAGTAATTTCATTCTTTATTTCTAACTTAAATTATATTGCTTATATAAGTTTTTATTTTCCCCCATCAGTTGAATCATTTCTTTAACCATTATTTCATAGTCCGGAATAGTAAAATTTAATTCACCTCTCGTATCGACAAAACTTTTATTTAATTCTTTACCATTTATTGGGTTTATTGAAATATCCTTTTTAGTATATTTTTTAATCAAACATAAAAGAGTATACTTATCTATACTTTTATTGTTTGTTACATGATACAAACCTGTGGTCTTGTTTTCTATAGCCCAATCTATAACTTTAGCTAACATTAAAGTTGTAACACCTGACCAAATAGCTTTTGTAAAGCCATTAATCTCTCCTGATTGTGACATAAACCAATGAAATAATTCCTCTCCATCTGTTTTAAGCTCCGGTCCAATAACGGATGTTCTTAATGTTAAATGCTTCTCATTAATTATCTCTCCCAGACCTTTAGATTTAGCATAGGTATCTTTACCATCTTTAAAATCTTCCTCAAGATATGCTATTCCTTTATTTCCAGAAAAAACACAATCAGTAGATATATGAATTAACTTACTGTTTAGTTCATCAGACAAATTCATCAAAACATGTGGCATATAAGAATTAATAAAAATGGCGTTTTCAGGGTCTAAATTAGCCCCTTTTATTAATATTCCAATACAATTTATTATAACGTCAGGAGATATTGATTTAATCGTATCAATAAACTCTTTTTGGTTTCTAACATTGCATAGGATTGTATTGTCATTTAACTTTTTCCTATATGCTATATTGTGTAATTCGTACTTTTCTGTTTTATCTAAATAATTAAATACTTGATGCCCAATTAGCCCCGTTGACCCTAAAACTAAAACCTTTAACTTCATTTTATATTTCTTTATGCCATACTGTTCTATTAATATAGTCAGTATATGATAAGATAATTCTTAGTATCTTTTTTGAAACATTGTCTGCCATATAATCTTGTACTGGTTTAATAGCTCTTTTATCTTCATTGTTATGGCTAGTTGCAACTTCAACTGCTTCTAACACTCTATTTTTGTTCAAACCAGACATAATCACGGTGGTTTCATCCATCCCTTCTGGTCTTTCATGTGCTTGTCTGATTGTTACAGCGGGTAAATTCAAAATAGATCCTTCTTCAGCAATAGTACCACTATCAGAAATTACACAAAATGCATTCATTTGAAGGTTATTGTATTCATGAAAACCATAAGGTTTAGAAAAACGTATTAATGGATTCTTATCTTCATATCCTATTTCTTCCAGCTTTTTTCTAGTTCTTGGGTGCGTAGAAACAATAATTGGCATTTTATACTTGACAGTCAATTCATCAATAGATTCTAATAAGTCATTAAAATTCTTAGGAGAATCAACATTTTCCTCTCTATGAATACTCATTACAATATATCCTTTTTTATCTAAATTCTCTTTTTGTAAAATATCGCTCGAAAGAATTTTATCCATATTTGCCATTAACACTTCGGTCATTGGTGAACCTGTTTTAATTACAGTTTCGGGCCTTATTCCTTCTGCAATTAAATAATCTCTTGCCTGTTCTGAAAGAGGTAAATTAATATCACTTAAATGGTCTACTATTTTTCTATTTACCTCCTCTGGAACTCTTTGGTCAAAACATCTGTTACCTGCTTCCATATGAAAAATTGGAATTTTTCTTTTTTTAGCAGGAATTACACTTAAACAACTGTTAGTATCCCCATAAATTAATAATGCATCTGGTTTAATATCTGCTAAAATTTTATCTGCTTTAGCTATTATATCCCCAATTGTTTCAGATGCTGTACCTTTCACTGCTTCTAAAAAATAATCAGGTGTTCTTACATTCAACTGCTCAAAAAACAACTCATTTAACTCATAATCATAATTTTGGCCTGTATGAACAATTATATGATTTGTGTGTTTATCAAGCTCTTTCATTACTTCGCTCAACTTAATAATTTCAGGCCTTGTGCCAACGATCGTCATTACTGTTGTTTTCTTCATCTTTTTTATTTGTTATTATCAATTTCAAAATAATCTGATGAGAACCTATACTCATCTTGAATTTCATTCATTTTATAATCTGCCATGACTAATAATTTTGAAGTTTCAGTTATAGCTTGAATACTGCTTATGTATCCTTGTGGAATATGCAAAACATCTGCCTTTTTATTAGAAATTTCAAAAGAGACTTTTTCTAATTCTTTAGATGGATTTTCCCAATCATCAATTTTTATTAGTTCTATTTTAAATGCCCCAGCAACTGCACTAAACCACCGTTGCTCAATTTGATGCCCTTGCCAACCTCTTACAAAAAATGTATCTATGTTTTCAATTATATACATTCGTTTTACGGAGGTAAGATCAAAATCGTTATTATATTTTAAAACACCTCTTATATCTTGGTGATTCCCTCCAAAAATTAATATAGGTTTCATTTATTTTCCTAATTTCTGTAATTCTTCTTGAATCAAAGGCAATTCTTTTAATAGGTTTTTCATACCATCTACATCACACTGGTCCGTATTGTGAGAATGGTAATCTTCTACCTTAGCAATATCTTCTTCTCCTTCAGAAAAATATTGGGCATAATTCAAATCTCTATTATCAGCAGGTATTCTATAAAACTCACCCATATCTTCAGCTTTTGTCATTTCCTCACGAGTACAAAGGGTCTCGTATAATTTTTCTCCATGACGTGTTCCAATAATCTTAACAGCACTCTTACTATTAAACATTTCTTTTAATGCTTGAGCTAAATCTCCAATTGTACCGGCTGGAGCTTTATTTACAAATAAATCCCCTGATTTACCATGTTCAAAAGCAAATAGCACTAATTCTACCGCTTCATCTAATGACATTAAAAAGCGTGTCATTTTAGGATCTGTTATCGTTAATTCTTCTTCGTTTTTTATTTGATTTAAAAACAATGGGATTACTGAGCCTCTTGAGGCCATTACATTTCCATAGCGAGTTAAACAAACTGTTGTGTTTGAATGATTTCTTGAAGCTGCAATTGCAACTTTTTCCATTAAAGCTTTAGAAATACCCATTGCGTTTATAGGATATGCCGCTTTATCAGTACTTAAACAAATAACTTTTTTTACGCTATTAGCAGCAGCAGCATCGATTACATTTTGCGTACCCATCACATTAGTTTTGGTTGCTTCTAAAGGGAAAAACTCACAAGAAGGCACTTGCTTTAAGGCTGCCGCATGAAATACATAGTCCACTCCTCTCATAGCTCTATCTACACTTCCATAATCACGCACATCTCCAATATAAAATTTTAATTTTTCGTTTTTTAACCTTGTGCGCATGTCATCTTGCTTTTTCTCATCTCTAGAAAAGATTCGAACCTCATTAAAATGATCGGTATCTAGGAAACGGTTTAATACCGCATTTCCAAAAGAGCCAGTTCCTCCTGTAATCAAGAGTGTTTTATCTTTTATTTTCATTTGAATTATTTTTTATTACTTTGGATAAATATTTAAAAGTTTCATCGGAACAATTCTTCCAAGTATAATTAATTGATTTTTCATAAGCTTTAAGTGATATTTTTTCTCTTAAAAGGTGATCATTGAGTAATGTTTTTATGCTTTCATAGACACTATCTACGTTTGTAGGGTTAAAATAAATCCCTGCTTCTTTCAAAACCTCGGGCATAGGCCCAAAACTAGAACATGCAATTGGCAAACCTGCAGTCATAGCTTCAATTAATATGATAGGCATATTTTCACAAGTTGATGCAAATATAAAACCATTTGCATTCATATAATAACTTGATAATTTTTCATAAGGAATCAGTCCTAAATAGCGAACCGTTTTATTATTAGACTCTAAATTCAAAACTTTATCTAACTCACTTTTTGACTCCTCCGAATTACTTCCTATCAAATCTAAAGTGACAGGGTATCCCTCATTTTTTAATCTCAACACAGCTTTAGCTACAACCCACTGGTGTTTGTATGCTATAATGATAGAAACGTACAATAATTTAAAAGGTTTTTTTTGACTAAAGCTTGAGATTGGTTCTTGAGCCACGGGTTCTTTAACAAAAGAACTATTAATACCATGAGGTATAATTTTACAAACACTACTGTTTAAATTAAGCTCAGTAGCAATAGCATGCTTTGCATAATTAGTTAGAAAAATAATTCCTTTTGACTTTTTAAAGGTATAACTCTGTGTAAAAAAAAGCACTCTAAATCTTAATCTTGTTTTCCAACTCTTAAACCTTTTATATTCAACTTCTTCAAATGGAAGCATATTTTGTGACATACTTACAACATTCTTAAAACTACCTAAAAAAGTACCACCTGGCACAAATAATAAATCACAACTATGCACTTTTGTTGCATTTCTTGAAAGAAAAAATAATTGATATAAGAAAGAATAAACAAAAGATCTATTCAAATAGCTATGTGTTATTTTTTCTAACCAAATAGTATCGGGTAATCTATCCAATGTTTTAGAACTTGACCAAACAACCACTTTGGTTATCCCAAATACCGACGGGTTTCCATTGTCTAAAATTTCTTTCAAGTGTGTTAAACCACCTCCTGAACGAATATTTGTAGCATCTATTCCTATTTTCATAATATTTTAATTTCCTTGGTAAAACACCAAATAATCTAATCTACGACTTAAATCATTTTTGTTTTACAATTCACCTTTTCCTTAATAAAGGACAGAACATCAATAACCTTAAAGTACAACCTATTAAAAAAAGATAGTTCATATAATTTTTTATTATTTAAAACAAATACTAACTCATTAAATTTATTTTGCTTATTGCTGTTTTTTCTTGAAATAGAGTCACCATGTATTCTTAACTTATATGTAATGTTGTTTTTATCATAACTAATTATATATCCAAAACTCATCAACCTATGATATAATTCAAAATCTTGTGAAAAACGAAAATCCTCATTGTAAAGATAATCTTTAATAATCTTTGACCTAATAATCAAAGTCCCATGTATCATACTATTATAATAATCTAATAACCTTTTATTAAAACCATTTCTTCTAAAATAATTAGGTATCGTTTTTTCGACTTCGCTAGTTTCGTTTATAATATAAGCTGGAGTAGAATACATATCTATATGACCATTATCTTTTATAAAAGTCATAAAATTCAAAAACCTATTTGGCAGACTAATATCATCTGCATCTTGTCTAGCAATGTAGTATCCTGACGCTCTCTTAATAGCAATATTTAAAGATTTTGTTAACCCTTTGTTTTTTTGATTAATTAAAATAATTCTATTATCCAGAAGATCATAGCGCTGAATTATTTCTAAAGAATTATCAGATGAACCATCATTTATAATTATAAACTCAAAATGTTTGTAAGATTGATTTAGTATACTTTCAATAGCTTCGGCTAAATACTTTTCAGTATTATAAACTGACATAATAACTGATATTAATTTATTCTCCATAAGTTTTATTACTATAATTAAAAATTTCGCAAATCATAAAGTGAAAAACAACTCTCTTTTGAGAATTTATAAAAAAATCAATTCAAATTTGACTAAAAACTAGCCAATATAAGTTATAGTTAAAAAATTAGGTAATAAATAATAAAATTTCTGCTAATATAATAGTAACTAAAGGGTAAAAAACATTACAAATAAATTTTCTATATAACAAAATTATTGATAAAAAAGGTAAAGCTGGAGCTATATATACATTATGCCCAACAGCTGAAAATGATAAAGATAGAGAAATCGATAAAAACATAATTATACCTGCACGATGCTCATGTTTTAATAATAATATTTTTTTAAAGTTTAAAAATAAAGAAAAAACTAACCATACTGAAATAAAAGCAGAAAAAACATGTAGCAACAAAAACATTTCATTACCACCGTATATAAACCACTGACTAAATGTTAACCATGGAAATGGTGAAAACAAAGAGTAAACAACTCTTGCAAAGTAACCAATAATTGGAGTCTGGGTAAAAATATTAATTGGTCCTTTAACAAAATCTAAATAGAGATACTGTTGAGGTAAAACATAAAATCCGAAAAAATAAATTAGTCCTAAAAAAACGCAAAAAACTCCAAACACAAAAGTATTAGGCAGTTGCTTTAATAAGGTTACCTTTTTTCTTAATATAAAATCTATGAATACAAATATTATAATTGAAAATAGAAGAGCCAGTTTGGAGATACTAATTAAAATAACAGAAAGTATTAATATAAGATAGCTAAACAGTCTACTTGTGGGCTTCATTTTATTTAAATCAACCCATGAAACATAAAATAATAACACCCCTAGTATTAAAAGATGGTAACGATGAATAGAACTATTTATTTCTAAACTCATTGGTGAGATAACAAAGAAAAGAACTAATAAAAATAAAGTTTTATTAGAAATTGATTTTGTCAACATGGTTACTTTAGTGAAAAATATACCGCAAAATAAATTCCAAAGTGACATACTATAATAATATGTTAATACACCTAATTTTGACGTAAACAAAAGGTTTGGAATCCATAAAAAAGGGAAAACACCTATATAAGAACTCTTCAATCCTATAGAATAAATTTCATTATCAGTTGCGGCTATAAAAACATTATAACTATTTATATAGGTATAACCAACACCAATATCTTCATATGGAATTTCAAAACCTAGAGATGTAACAAACACTACAAGTGGATGTAATAAAAATAAAACCCTCCACTTACTTTTAAAAAAAGTAGCTAAACATATTGATAATACAATATCGAAAAGAAGAAATGTTAAGGTTTGCCCCAACAATGTTGCAAAATAACATATTATTAAGATTGATAGTGCTGTCAACCATAGCCTACTAGAAAATATTATTTTTCTTAGAATATTTATCATTACTAATCAAATAGATTTAAATTATATTGATAATTGATTTAAATTATTTTTCTATAAACATACATGTTTTAGAAATAAATTTAATTTTAGGAGGATTGATATTTAATATTTTAGATATACTCTCAACATCCTGAATAACTTCATTATTATTAATTATATAATCAACATCTTTTAAATTATTATTACCAAAAAGTTTTCTTAAAACATCGACCGATGTTTTAAGTTTTTTTACAAAAATTAATTTAATCAAATTAAAATAGGTTATTTCAAATTTTGAATTACATATACTATTATCATTGATAATACCTATAAATAAATTAGCTGAATCTTGAGTTTCAGTAGAAATAACATCCTTTAATAGCTCCTTTGATTCGACAGGATTTTTATATTCATTTTTACTTTCTAAAATAAAATTTATTTTTTCTTCTAATTCAATTAGATCACTTGCCCTAAACCCTAAATTATTAGGAATGTTTGCTTTAATAGATTTACGATCTGGACCGTAACATATTATAGGAATATTTTGAACGATACTCTCTATAGCCGAAGTACAACCATTATGAATAACAACAGAAGAATCAGATATCCATTTTGATAGAGAATCTCTGTTGCTGGTTACATTAATATTTGTCACGTCATTGAAAAGTGATTTCCAATATTCTATATTAGATACTGGATGAGGCCTTAATATAACATCATAACTTGGAAAGCTTGTTGCTACGGATTTAATAGCTTTTATCATTTCATAGCCTATTATATTTTCTTCTTTAAAAGTATTTATGAATCTGTAAAAATCAAAATTATTTTTGATCAAATCAAGGTTAACCAAATTCTCAATTTGCCACGACATATGCTTTTTACCCATTAGAATACCAAAATTTAAAACAAAAAGTATATAAGGACGTTTTGTGTTTTCAATATTACTTCTTCTTAAAGGTAAAAACTTTTCACACCAAAGATCGGACCTTGGAGAGCCTGTGTTAAAAAAAATGTTTTTCTTTAAAGGAAATATTTTCTGATAACCAATTTTATCCCTCTCACCCCAGCAAAAAACAGCCTTAAAAGGAAGATATTGATTTGTATCTATTTTCATTATTTCAATAAAGTCTTGAAATTTTGAATAAATTATTGATGGCTCTTGTTCATGACAATACAAATCAAAACCAGCTTCAACGTAACTTTTATATTGAGATTCTGAATGAGATGGGATGTTCATGTTTTTCAATAAATAGTTACCCCTAGGTAATAAATTTAAACGCTTGTACATCCATAAATCACTGGGAGAGCCTATTAATACTTGATAACCTTTTGAAACTGCAATAGACGCAAGTAATAAGTGACCTTTGATTTCACGAGTGTATACTTCTAATGGAATATATAATATCATTTATTAATTTTATTTTTGAACTTTTGAATTAAGAAATTATATCCAATTACTATGTCTTCGAATAAAAAAACCTTAGATCTGAAAAGGATTAGAAATGAAATAATTAAAATAATTGATTTTAATAGTAATTCTATAAAATTCAATTTATTTTCATGAAAATAAATTGAAAAGCTATAATTAGTAATAGCTATAAAAATTATAAGAAAAATTGGAATTAATAAATTCCAATTTTTTATAATGTTAAATATTGTATTTTTTTGACTCCAAACACTAAGTATAAAGAATGTAAAATATGAAATTCCAAATGAAATAGCAGCACCTATAGGTCCGTTATTGGGAATTAAAAAAAAACATAAAAACACAAACAATCCAGATCCCACTAATGCAAATTTAGAAATAGCACTAAATTTATTTTTATAACTTAATATTGAATTTGAGATAGTAATAAGTCCATTAAAATAAACTCCCAAAATTAAAAACCCAACTATAGGAATAGCTCCATAATACCTTTCGTTGACAATAATTAAAATTGCTTCTTTTGAGAACAACAATACCCCTATATTTAGAACAGTAATAATACCTACAAAATAATTTATTAATTTACGAATGGTTTCGTAATTATTATTATTCATGTTATCATATAAAACTGGGTTCCACATTTGTTTAAAGCCATGAATTAAAACTAAAGGAAGTTGTGCTAAAGACATTGCGAGCGCAAATAATCCTACACTTTTCATGTCAGAAAGTCTTTCCAATAAATATGCTCCACCTAATTCTAGTATTTGAGTTGACCATAATGCACCTATGATTGGTAAACCAAATAAAAACTGCTTCTTAATATTCTGAATACTCCAAATACCGCCTGTAAACTTGTATATCGTTATTAAGCTGATAATCAATAGTATTATAGCACTAGGAAACATACCTAATATTTTCCCCATTGCCCCCATTTCAAAAACAACAACTAAAATCACCGAAATAAGAACACCTATAATTAATGAAATCCCATTATATATTGATGCTTGATGAAATTTATATTTCAAATTCATTAGTGTTATCCAGGACCTTGAAGGTTGTCTCAAGAAATTTAATAATAATGCTAAAAAACCATATGGATAAAAAGGAAAATCATTAAATATCCAAGAAAATAATTTTGGCCCAAATATTACACCTAAAACTAATGGTATTAAAGAAGCGGTTATAAAAAACACATTAGCAGAACCAATTAATAATTTTTGTTCGTTAATATCTTTAGTGTTATGATATAGCCTATTCGTTGCTGTTAAAATCCCTGGATTTGTTAAGTGAGAAAAAATTAATACAATCATTGACATAATAGAAACGATTCCATAATCTTCAGGAGTTAAGTAATAGGTAAATACTGGAAGCAAAATTATTCCTATAATCTGGGTTGTAGAAGTAACTATTGTAGAAGCGATAGTCCCTTTAAATAAAATTGTTGCAAACTTTTTGGTAGATGAACTCATTTTTTCGTTATGTATAATTAAGAAATATTTCTCACTATAAAAAATGATTCTGCATATTCTTTCCCTACCATTACCCCTCTATACTGAGCGAGAATAGTCAAGGCTTTTGGAGATCTTGGATGAGGGAAATTACGTTTTTCAAACTCGTAAGATTCCATTCCTTTTATCTTTGCGTCTAAATCTTTCTCACTAACTTCAATAAATAAATTAGGGATAAAGCGTCTTGGCTCTGAGGACGCAATCCATTCTGTTCCTGATGGTGTCTCAAAAGTAATAATTGTTTTAACTTTTTCTTCTTCCATAGGCCGTGTTGCTGTTATTACCGCCTCAAAAGTTCTTTGATGATCAATATTTACATCACCTCCATGATGTGTGAAAATTATTTCTGGATTAAATGTATCTTTCTCTTTTTCAATAATTTTTATAATATCCAATAAAGCGACAGTATCGAACCTATTATCAGGTAAATCATAAATCCCTACGGATTCATACCCTATTGCTCCTCTAGCTTGTTCTATATTTTGTCTATGTGTCTTTAATTCTTCTTCCCATTGTTCTGGATCTCTTTCATCTGAACGTGAAGTAATTCCTTCCCCTAAAATTACAGTTCGGATTTGACAATCATATTCACTAATTAATTTATGCATAGTAGCACCTAATCCCAATAGTTCATCATCTGGATGAGCAACAATAACTAGTATTTTTTTGCTTTTAAATATGTTTAACATCTTTTTAGCTATTTATATCCTCTAGATTCAATCTATCTCCATGAGATAAATCTTTATTCACAGATTTCCCTAATACTTCAAAATAATACTTTGGTTCTAACCCAAAACTTGGTCTCACAATTTTAATATTGTCTTCTGTTATTTTGTCACCTGCTTTTATCTCTTTATTTACATAAATAGACCTCCCGTATCTTCTTCCTGAAATTTGTTTTTCTGTCAATTCGAAAGTTTCCTTTCCAATAGCAAGCTCAGCATTCCTAATATCTCTCACTAGTTCTGCAAACTCTTTTTCATCCATAGAGAAGGAAGCATCTGGCCCTCCTATATCATGATTTAGAATAAAATGTTTTTCAATTACTTTAGCTCCCATAGCTATAGATAAAATTGGCACCAAATTCCCCATGGTATGATCAGAAAGCCCAACTTTAACGTTAAACTCTTTCGCGAATTTTTTGATCATTAATAAATTTGCCTCTTCAACAGGTGCAGGATAAGATGAAGTACATTTTAAAATAGTAATGTCTTCATTTCCTTCATCTTTACAGGTTTTAATAGCCAACACAATATCATCATAGGTTGCTATGCCTGTAGACATAATTATCGGTTTTCCTTTTGATGCTATGTATTTAATTAATGGGATATCAGCAATCTCAAAAGAGGCTATTTTATATATAGGATTACCTAAAGATTCTAATAAATCTACAGCAGTTTTATCAAATGGTGTTGAAAAACAAATAATATCTTCTTCTTTTGCTAAATCGAATAGTTCTTTATGCCATTCCCATGGTAATGAAGCTTCTTGGTATAATTCGTATAGATTTCTCCCATCCCAAATGGTTCCTCCTTTAACTACAAAATCTTCTTTATTAGAATCTAATGTCATTGTATTTGGAAGATAAGTTTGGAACTTTATAGCATCAGCACCCGTTCTTTTTGCTGCTCTTATTGTTTCTTTTGCAATCTCTATATCTCCTCCATGATTAGCAGATAATTCTGCTATAATAAAACACTTGTTATCCATCTTATTTATTTCTTTATTATTCTTACATCAGCCTTAATTTCTCCATTAGCTTGTAGCTTACTTGCAAAAAATTCAAACCTAAAAAATTCGTTTTCTATAAATGCCTTAGGGTATCCATCGGCATCCAACATTCTAATATGATCATACACATCTTTTAATTCCTTAAGATTACTTATGTCACTATCCTTTGCCTTTCTCCTTTTAAAATGAACAACAACACCTTCTTGTTCTTTTGGTTCTAAATTATTCTCTATGATTTCTATTATCATTAACTCGATAATAGAATTTGATTTTATAAAAATTTCTTCCGCAGTTCCAGATAAACTCAACTCTTTCTTGAGGTAAATTGGACCTGCATCCAATTCTTTAACTACTTTGAGTGCTGAAACTTTAGTTTGTTCTTTCCCTAAAACTATTAAATTCTGCAAAGGACTACCTCCTCTACCATATGGCAAATCTGTCATGTGAAAAACAATACATTCAAATTTCGCAAAAATCTCATCTGGAATTATATAAGACCAGTGTGGGATAAAAACTTTAGTAGGATTTATTAAGTCTAGGTTCCCTGTATTGAAATCCTGACGTTCATCTATTAAAATCCAATTAATTTCATTAAACTTTTCTGATAAAGTTTTAATTAGGCTTTTATTCCAAGATTTCTCTGATAAAATAATGTATGTTTCTTTATCATTTTTCATTAATACTCAATATATTCATTAAAACCCTTATAAAACTTGGTGCCTTCTTTTGTCCTTTGGTAATCAGAAATTGGATCACCCAAAACTTCTTGTATAGACCACTCTAAATCTTTAAACCCTAACAAATGTCTAAATAGAATTGTACTAGAAAATCTTGGATTAATTTCAAAAATCACAGGTTGTTCTTTATGCAATCTCAATTGCACATTAATACTTCCTTTTAGGTCTAGCAACTTTGCTAAATTTAGAAGTAACTCTTCTATTTTATTATTTTCTACTACCTCTCCATATCCACTATAACCGCCTGTTGTAAGTTCTCTTTTAAAGATTATTGTTCTAATTTCATTTTTCTGAGACCTGTATACACAGCAGGTAAATTCCCCTTTGCTTCCATCTAACATTTCTTGAAGAATTAAATCCTTATACTTCTGAGAAATAAATTTCAATTCATCAATTGCGTCAACAACAAAAATATTTGAACTTCCTGCTCCTGTTCTAGGTTTGGCTATTAATGGAAAAATTATTTCTTCTTCCTTTTCTAGAGAATACAACTTAGGAAATGGAAGACCATTTTCTTCTAAAAAAACACAAGTTTTCCTTTTATCAAACCCTATTTCCCTTGAAAAGTTATCAGCCATTAATACATGTGCCGTTTGAAAGTAATTTGCAGCTTCTTTATTTTCAGTATAAAACCTTAATTCGGGTTCGGAAATAGGTATTACAATATCTATTTTATTTTTTACGATGTACTTGTTTAACTCTTCTAAATAATTAGGTTCATTGACTTTTAAGCAAGTATCAAAAGTATCAAAAATAAATTTAGCTGAGTTATTTCGAGAAATATCTAATCCAAAGGTTTTACATCTTAAATCTTTTAAAATTTTCCCGATACTCTGGCCAATATCACCACCACAACTTGTTACTAAAACATTATATTTTTCTCTCATACATAATTTTATTAATTTATCTAATTAAAACATTAGATAAATACTTGTTTTTCGGGTCAATATTTTTTATTTCCTTAAGAAGTTCAGATGCATCGTAAGGAGTTTTCATCAATTCGTAACTTTTGTTTTCTGTATCGATAAGTGACCAATACGCAAAACCTCCTTTTTGTCTTGATTGCCCTACAGATCCGGGGTTAATTATTATACTGTTTTTACATTTATATGAAAAAGCATAATGAGTATGTCCCATTAAAACAAAATCATGTTGATCAGAATTACATCTAATAATTTTTTCTTTAGGTGCATCTGGATATAAATATTCATCAGGATCCCATGGTGTTCCATGATTGAGTTCAAATGAAACATGATCTATTAAAACTGTTTTTTTTTGTGGTAAAGAAAACAAATAAGACAGTGTTTTTTCATTTAATTTCTCTAAAGCCTTTTTATGACCACTTCCATACTTTAATCGGATAGATTCTTCTATAGATGGATTAGCCTGTAAATTTGCTAGTATTCCCTCATGATTTCCTTTAATAAGATCAAATCTCCAGTCTGAAAGTAAATTCAATATTTTATCTGGATGGTAATAATACCCAACGATATCACCAAGCACCAAAAGATGTGCAATCCCTTTATTTTTAGCCTTTTTTAACACCTCAGCTAGGGCATCATAATTGCCATGAATATCTGATAAAATTCCTACTTTCATATGTAATTTACATTTTAGATAATTCTCTTTTTAGGCAATCTTTAAAACTCAATGAAAAAGGAAAAATATCACTATACTTACTTGAGTCAATTAAAAAATTGAAATTTGTAGAAAAAGGAGTTCTAATAGAGTTAATCTTTTGATCTAACAATTCTTCCGAATTTAGATTAAAGTGACTACAATATAGTTCTATTAATTCTTTTTCACTTACAGGTTCTAATGCGACATTATAAGTTCCACAATGATCATGTTTAATAAAATTCAAGATTGCAATTGCTGCTTCAAATGAAAAAATATAATTTGTGCTGTTGTTTATATTTTCTGGATTTATTTTCTCCTTAAATTTTATTTTATTAAAGTAATATTGTGTTCTTAATGTATAATCTTCAATTCCCAAAATTATTGGAAATCTTAATATTATTAATTTAGAAGAACTATAATTTTTAGTAAAATATGATTCCATAGCTCTTTTACCATTTGAGTAAGTAACATCAGGCCTGTCAATGAGAGATGCTTCATAATTTTCAGCTAAAAAATTATTTTCTTTAAAGACAGAATCTAAACTAAGATTTTGAGGCTCAGAATAAGTATAGGTAGATGAAATAACTATCAGTTTTGGAAATTTCTGCCTGGACGCTAATACATCTATTAATACTTTTGAGTCTAAACCTGAATAACAAATAAAATCTATAATAATATCAAAATTATGTTCTGAAAATAATCTATCTAAACTGTTTTTATTTTTCCTGTCAATAAATAAAAAATTCTTAACATCTACCTCTCTTCTAGAAGCAACATAAAGATCTATATCTTCTTTTTGAATAAGGTTAATAAATTCTATACCGAGAAATCTAGTTCCTCCAAGGATTAAAATTTTTTTCATATGCTTTTATTAATCTTTGAATGAATAATGACATCCATATATTTCTCATCTATAAGGCAATGTTCACATAACCTAGCTTCTAATTTGTAACCCGACTTTTCAAGAGCTAAATACAATTTAGGTCTTAAATCAAAAGCATATGTAAATATTTTATGGAAGTTCAAATCTTCAAACGCAACTTGTTCAATTAGTTTTAAAAATACTCCCCAATATATTGAGAAATGTTCTTTCTCTAATTTAGTATTCATTACAAAAGAGATTTCTGCATTTTTGTCAATCCAATTTATGTGTACCAAACCGCCATATCCAATACATTCTTCGCCTTTTAAATATGAAAACAAAAGTTGACTAGGTTGTTTTTGGTCAAATAATTTATTTACAACAGTTTTAAAATAATTTTCTTGATCTACTTTGGTTAGAGGTTTGTCTTGTCTCAAATGATATACTTGTTCATTCCTCCACTTTAATATGTTCATACGGTCTGCATACCGAATTGGTACAATAGTGTAGTCCTCTTTTGAAAACTTTTGATTAGATATTGCTTTGTATGAACTCATTATTATAATCTAATTTAACCTTTTAAAGCCTCCATGACAAACAGGGCTTTCTAATAAATTATCAATATTTAATTGCTCTTTTTCACATTTTGAAATTACGTGAAAAACATCATTCAGTTCAAATAAATAATTATCAATAATATCTTTTGTATGTGCTGTTGAGCTATATATTGTATTTGCAGCTAAATATCCTTTTTTAAGCATCTCTTGCGTAATAAAAGTCTTGTATTCTAACATTTTTTCTGAATCAAATGCAAAACCTGTTAATGCAGGTATTCCAAACGTTTTAATCTTTAAATCATGTGTTTGAGCTAACGTTTTCCATTGGTTAGTTATATACATACCCATATTCGTTATGAAATCCCAAGGTTCTGCTTTCTCCATAACTTCAAGCGTTTTTAAAGCTGCAGCTGGCCCAATTCTTTCAGTCCAAAATGTTGAACTAATAAATGTTTTTTGTGCAGCTTCCATAACTTCCCTCTTACCAACAATCGCTGTTAAAGCATACCCATTTGCAATAGTCTTCCCAAAAACTGTCATATCTGGTTCTACCCCATATTTCATAAAAATACCTCCGTTTGTCTCTCTAAAACCAGAAGTACATTCATCAAAAACTAGTACAATATCATTATCTGTTGCCAATTTTCGAACATTTTGTAAGTATCCTTCTTTAGGAGGAGAACTTCTTTGTACTTCCATTTTAATAACACCAACATCATGGTTTTTCACCAAGTTCTCAAGCTCTTCATAATCGTTGTATAAGAATGGAAGTGTACTCCCTTTCAAGTTTGAAGGAACTCCTAATGGATTCAGCCCTGGCAATAAATGACTATCTAAACCTTCATCATTCCCTAAATTCGTTGATAAATACCAGTCGTGCCATCCATGATAACCACAAATTGCCACTTTATCTTTACCGCTTGCTGCTCTTGCTATTCTAATAGCAATTGCATTTGCTTCTCCTCCTGTACGAGCAAATCTCACCATATCTGCCCACGGATTGATTTCGATTAGTTTTTCAGCTAAATAAACTTCTTCAGGACAATTAAATGTTGACATATTACCTGTTGCAACAACATTTGATACAACTTCATCGATTTCTTTATTTCCATACCCAAGAATATTTGTTCCAATTCCCATAATAGAAACATCAGTATATTTGTTTCCATCTAAATCCCATACATTACATCCTTTTGCTTTAGAATAGTATGAAGGCCATTTATTAGGTAAAAACATTTCGGGTCTTTTAGACAGCAACATTGTTCCTCCAGGAATAAGTTTTTTAGCTTTCTTATATAAATCTTGACCTGTTATACTTTCTTTATTTTTCATAAATAAATCTAAATTAGATACTTTCATCAAAGTTAGTTATCCTTTTCCAAGGATTTATAATAACCTTCATTTCTTTTTATTGCATTATTTAATGAGCAAACATCCGTGCTATTTAAATAATAATCTGTGTACGTTTTCCAATCATTCTCAAAACCTAAAGCTTCTATCAACATTTTTACTACTTGATAGTCTTGCTCTTCATCAACAGTTAATCTTACATGATTATAATTATTTTGTATATTGTGATTATCAGAAGTAAACATATTTCCTCCCTTATATGAAGAATTATTTCTAATATAAGAAGTAACATGCTCTCTTTCAGACAACAATTTAGCTTCATTCCATGCTTTTTCTAATGACTTATAAGTAAATACTTCTATATCTTGTCCATCTGGGTACCGCTCTTCAAGTACATTTGCATAATAATCGACTTTCTTTTTCAAAGCACTTTTAATAACCTCATCGATCAGGAAAGGGTCTATTAAAGGGCAATCTGAGGTTAATCTTACAATATAATCAGGGTTCATTCCCTTTGCAGATTGATAAAAACGATCTAATACATCATTCTGACTTCCTCTAGAGTATTTTACATCAAACTTTTTAGCTAATTCAACAATTTCATCATCTTCTTTATTTACTGTAGTAGCAATAATAATTTCATCTACCAATTTTGCCTTTTTAATTCTATCAATATGAATTTGAAGCAATGTTTTTCCAAGTATTTTTTTTGAAATTTTCTTAGGTAATCTTGTAGACCCTAATCTTGCCTGAGTAATAACAACTACTTTCATACTAGTTCCAATTTGATGGGTTTAATAAGTTAATATTATTAATATTGATCTTATTGATTTCATGTATTATTTCGTCTTCAATTCTATGATTTAGAGATTCTATATTATCTTCTAATTGTTGTTTAGAATCCACACCAATAAGTACGTTGTCTATTGTGCTTTGTTGTAAACAATAGTTTAATGCTAATTGAGCAATTGTTGAATTGTTTACTTTTGAAATAGTTGACACTTGTAATAGTTCAGTTTTTAGACTTTGAATTGTTCTATTTTCTGAATTAATATCTTTTAAAAACAAGCCCTGTAAAAGTGCTGATCTTGTATGAATCGTTTTCCCTTTAGCTTTAGCTTTTTCTAAAATATCTCCACGTAAGTTTGAATTATCAAAAAGATTGAATGGTAACTGAATGATATCAACCTCATCATTTAATAACACAGCTTCAATTTCTTCGTTTGTATATACGGAAACTCCAATGAGTTTAATTTTACCACTAGTCTTCAAATCGGTTAGCACTTTGAAATTATCAATGTTCGCTTTGTAACTTGAGAAACTGTGAAATAATAGAGCATGTAATTGACTAACCTGTAAATCTGTTAAATACGTGTTGACTTTTTCATTAATATCTGCATCAAACTGATGTGGTAATTTTGTGATAATTTCAAACTTTTTTTTAGGATGATTTTTATGAAAAGCTCCTATAACTTCGTGTGCGTTACCGTATGCTTCAGCCGAATCTAAAATCTGAATTCCATGGTCATAAGCATATTCTAATATCTCATGACTGTTTTCCAAGGACACTTTGCCAACAGCATTGTTAATACCATAAGCTAAGCCCATTTGTACAGTTCCTAAAATTAATTTATTATTTAAAATTTCAACCATGAAGTGACATTCTTAAAGCGTTACTTTTTCTGCAATTGTAAGTTCCAACATTTGTTTTTACCTTATCAATAGTAAACCCTATTTTTTTGTATAACATTACTGCATTTATATTATCTTCAATAACTCCAAGTGTAATTTTAATTAATTTGAGTTCTTCAAAACAATAATTTATTATTGTAATCGAAGCTTCTTTAGCATACCCCTTTCCCCAACTTTTTTTATCTCCCATTAATATACCATATTCACCAGAATTAGCTTTTGGGTCAATTGGATCAATTTTTATGTTGCCTATATGTTTATTTGAGATTTTTAAATGAATAGCCCAAAAGTAAACTTCATTCTTATATTGTTCCTCAATATATGATTTTAGTAAATCTATTGTATAACCTCCTCGAGTTTCTAGATACATATTAACTTCAGGATCATTAATCCAATTTACATAGTCATCAGTCAAATGCTCTTCTGATACTCTCTTGAAAATTAAACGCTCAGATTCTAAGTCAATATTTCCCAATGTAAAACGTATTTATTTTATTAATTACATACATTTGCTCCTCATCTGTTAATGTAGGGAACATAGGTAGACTTAAGCAATGATTGTAGTAGTTTTCAGCATATGGAAAGTCCCCTTTATTTGATCCTAATTCTTGATAATATGGCATTAAGTGAACAGGTATATAATGTACTTGTGCAAAAATATTTAAATCCCTTAAAAAATTAATCAATCCTGTTCTGTCATCAACTTCAATTACATAAAGGTGATAAGCATGTCCATCTACAACTCCAGATTGCCCCTTAATAAATTTAGAGTTCTTAAAAGCATTGTAATAATTATTTGCAATTTCTTTTCGTCTAATAATACCACTATTCGCTCTATTTAGTTGACTTAAACCTAATGCTGCTTGTAAATCAGTAAGTCTATAGTTATATCCTAATTCTTGCATTTCATAATACCAACAACCATGACTTTCTAGAACCTTTTCTGGTTCTTGTTGAATTCCATGTGTCCTTAGCATTAACAACCTTTTATATAATTCTTCATCATTAGTTGTTATCATCCCCCCTTCACCCGCAGCAATATGCTTAACAGGATGAAATGAAAATATAGCTAGTTCTGCAAACTCTCCATTTCCACAATTCTGCTTCAAACCTTGACTATCATTAAAATAACCCCCAGGAGAATGGCATGAATCTTGTAAAATCCATATTCCATATTCATCAGCTAACTCTCTGAACTTTTCCATGTCATTTGGCCTTCCAGCAAAATCAACTGGTATTATACCTGTATATGTGCCTTTAGGCGACTTCTCCAATAAACTTCTTACTTTATTTACATCCAAAAGGTAAGTAGACGGATCTATATCAGCAAAAATAATTTCGCCTCCACAATATTTAACACAATTCGCTGAGGCAACAAATGTATTGGGGGTGGTAATTACTTTATCACCGGGCTTTATATTTAGAGCTAAAACACTTAAATGTAATGCCGCCGTTCCATTTGAAACAGCAACCGAAAATTTTGATCCAATATATTTAGAAAAACCTTCTTCAAAGTTTTTCACACTTGGTCCTTGAGTCAACCAATCTGACTTTAATACATCAACAACAGATTGAATATCTTGATCATTAATGTTTTGTCGTCCATAAGGAATTTTTTTCATTTTCTTTTTTTTGTAAACTATTAAAATTCTTTAATTATTATTGATTATTATCCAATTTGGAGGTGATGCATCTTTTAACAACTTAAGGTTTGTTCTATGCCATTTACTTGGTGCAATGACAATTTTTTCTTTGTGATTTGATAAATATGCAGCCCACCAACTAAAAGTACTATTTGTAATAATAAAGTATTTACACAATGACATTAGATGAAAATCATTTAACATAGTAAAACTACAAAAAGTGGAATTCTTAATAAAAGATAAATTTTTTTTGCACCAATTAATATCATCTGAAAAAATAAAAACATTTAAATTCAAAACCCTTGAACTTAACTCTTTAAATGCTTTTTGATAATAATTTACATCAACAACGTCATAGAGTGTCCCAATTATGTCAGTCCTTCTTACGTGGATACAAACACTATTTGTGTCAATTATTTTATTATATGAAGTTGGATCTAAGTTTCCTAAGTTATGATCTAGCGAAAAATCTTTCTTTAACTCACTTTTTATTGACTCAAAGTATTTATAATTTTGCCAGTATCCTCTAAAATAATTTTTTCTCTTTAAATTGATGTCATTAAAATTATTATGATTCAAATTATTTTCATTATAATAACTTGTATTAAAACTAAATAGTTTTTCTTTAACCCTCAATACATTTCTTTGAAAGTTACTATTTCTTGACTCTTTAAATTTTAATTTAAAGAGATTTAATCCAATTTTACGTGGAGTTTGATCTTTAAAATCCCTGTAATAAAAATTGGTGTTAATCTCACATTCAATATCATAATTTGATTGTAAATATTTTGCAAAAGCATACTGAAATAGCTGGTTACCAAGCCCCCCGGTCAAATAAATAATAGCTTTTTTATTCATAATACATCTATCTAAGAATCTATCTGATTTACCTGAGCATCAATCCATTGAAATGTATTCTTCATTCCATCAATTAGAGATTCTGAAACTTCCCAACCAATATTTTCTCTATATAATTTATTATCTGAATTCCTCCCTCTAACACCCATAGGACACTCAAATCCATATTTAGATTTAAACTCTTCACCAGCGATATTATGTATTTTGATATTTTTCCCTGAGATGTCAATTGCCATTTGCGCAAGCTGATTAATTGTAACCATTTCTTCTGATCCTATATTAACTGGATCCATAAAATCTGAGTTCATTAATTGTAATACAGCCTCTACACATTCAGAAACATGAAGAAAACTTCTTGTCTGTAAACCATCTCCCCAGACTTCAATTATTTCACCTTCATTTGATTCAGCAACTTTTCTAATCATTGCTGCTGGAGCTTTTTCTTTTCCACCAGTCCAAGTTCCTTGGGGTCCAAAGATGTTATGAAATCTAGCTATACGAACATTAAGATTGAAATTCCTATGAAATGAAAGAAACAATCTTTCGCTAAAAAGCTTTTCCCAGCCATATTCACTATCTGGATTGGCAGGGTAAGCAGAGGTCTCTTCACAGTTTGGATTATTAGGGTCTAGCTGGTTGTGTTCTGGGTACATACATGCAGATGAAGAATAAAATACTTTCTTTACTTTTTTAACTACACATTCTTTTGCCACATTCAAATTAATTAACGCTGAATTGTGCATTACATTAGCATCGTTCTCTCCGGTAAATATATAACCTGCTCCTCCCATATCAGCAGCTAATTGGTATACTTCATCACAACCTTCAGTTATGACTAATTCTACTGCCTTAGAATCTGTTAAATCACATTTAATAAATTCATTACAAATTTCATCATGCCCCCAAAATTCATGGTTTTTAATGTCTGCAATTCTAACATGACATCCTTGTTCTTTCAATATTTTCCCAAGATGCCCCCCAATGAACCCTCCTCCTCCAAGAATTATTATTTTTTTCATATTATGTTAATTTTTATTTCTATTTGATAATTTTTATGTCTATAAATTTTGGAACCAACCCTTCTCTATAATAAATTATATAATTTTATTCATTATTATGTAAATCTAATATTTTTATAATCAAAAACATCCTCATTTCTCCTACTAAACTTGCCCATTCTTATTTAAGAGTTCCTAGTCTTTTTTAAACAATAATAAGGGTTTTAATTTTCATAAATTTATTATTCAAAATAATTAAACGTATTATACCCACCTTCTTTTAAAAATTGCTCTTTTTTCATCAATTTTATATCAGATTTCATCATCTCTTTTACCAAAGAAGCCATATCATGCTCTGGGGCCCAACCAAGTTTCATATGTGCTTTTGTTGGGTCTCCAATTAATAAATCTACCTCTGTAGGCCTGAAATATTTAGGGTCAACGGCGAGTACTTCCTTGCCGATGGCAGGAAGTTCGTTGTCCGTTTTTCGTTCCCAGTTGTTTATAGCACTTTTATATTTTTCTTCATTTATATCAGCAATGATTCCTACTTCATGTACACCTTCTCCTTTAAATTCTAATTCGATTCCTACTTCAGCAAAGCTCATTCTTGCAAAATCACGAACTGTAGTTGTTTTTCCTGTAGCAATCACCCAATCCTCTGCTTGTTCTGCCTGTAAAATCATCCACATCATACGCACATAATCTTTTGCATGTCCCCAATCACGTTTAGCATCTAGGTTTCCTAAATAAAATTTATCTTGTAACCCTAATGCAATTCTTGAAGTAGCTCTTGTAATTTTACGTGTTACAAAAGTTTCTCCTCTTAAAGGAGATTCATGATTAAACAAAATTCCATTACAGGTAAACATTCCATATGCTTCTCTGTAGTTTACAGTAATCCAATAGGCGTACATTTTTGCAACGGCATAAGGTGAACGAGGGTAAAAAGGTGTCGTTTCAGATTGTGGTACTTCTTGTACTTTACCATACAACTCTGATGTAGAAGCTTGGTAAATTTTAGTTTTCTTTTCAAGCCCTAGCAAACGTACAGCATCTAAAATACGTAAAGTCCCCAATCCATCTGCATTTGCCGTATATTCTGGGGTCTCAAAAGAAACTGCTACATGACTCATTGCTGCCAAATTGTAAATTTCATCTGGTTGAATTTCTTTTATAAGTCTCGTAACGTTTGTACTATCCGTCATGTCCCCATAGTGCAAGTAAAAATTACGGTGTTCTACATGTGGATCTTGGTATAAGTGATCTATTCTATCTGTATTAAATAAAGATGACCTCCTTTTCATTCCATGAACCTCATATCCTTTCTTTAACAAAAACTCACTTAAATAAGCGCCGTCTTGCCCTGTTACTCCTGTTATAAATGCTTTTTTCATACTCGTTGTTCGATGTTCGTTGTTCGTTGTTCGATGTTTGTTATTCGTTTTTTCGACAACTATCGATTGACGGAAAACGAGGAACGAAATTCGTTCGACGAATTTACAATTTTACTTCTTTAATCTCATCAATATTTTCTAAAAACCATGTATAGGTTTTTTGTATTCCTTCTTGCAATTCAATTTTGTGCTTCCATCCCAATGCATGCATCTTAGAAATGTCCATTAATTTTCGAGGAGTGCCATCTGGCTTAGCGTTATCCCAAACCAATTCTCCTGTATGACCTACAACATTTTGAATCGTTTCCGCTAATTCTTTAATTGTCAAATCCAAACCTGTACCTACATTGTATAAATACTCTGGTAGTTTATTTTCCAATGCAAAAACAACCGCTTCTGCAAGGTCATCTACAAATAAAAATTCTCGCATTGGCGTACCACTTCCCCAAAGTGTTACAGGAGCGTTGTTATTGTTTTTTGCCTCATGAAACTTACGCAACATGGCAGGTAATACATGTGATGTTTTTAAATCAAAATTATCATGGGTACCATACAAATTTGTGGGCATCAAGCTCACGTAATCTTTATCAAACTGGTTACGGATTGCCTGACAGGTTTTTACACCTGTAATTTTTGCAATGGCATACCATTCATTTGTTGGCTCTAAAGAAGCTGTTAACAAGTATTCTTCTTTTAAAGGTTGCTTTGCTAATTTAGGATAGATACATGAGCTCCCTAAAAAGATAAACTTTTGCACATCGTACTTAAGAGATGAATCAATTAAGTTATTTTGAATCTGCATATTTTCCATCAAAAACTGATAGGGATAATTATTATTTGCTAAAATCCCTCCTACTCTTGCTGCAGCATCAATTACTACATCAGGTTTTTCTTCTTCAAAAAAAGAGACAACAGCTTGTTGATTTCTTAAATCTAATTGTTTACTCGTTCTTCCAATTAGATTGGCATAACCATTAGCTTCCAATACACGCCAAATGGCAGCACCCACCATTCCTCTATGACCTGCAATATATATTTTAGTGTTTATATTCATTTTTTTAAATAGAATGATAGTTCTTAAACCATGCTACAAATTTTTCTACCCCTTCTTGAATCTCAGTAGTACTTTTATAGCCCATTTTTTCAATCTCAGAGATATCTGCCCAAGTTTTAGGCACATCTCCTGCCTGCATTGGCAAAAATTCTTTTTGCGCCTCTTTTCCAAAGCTGGTTTCAATAGCTTTGATAAAATTCCCCAAAGATTGCGGACTTCCATTTCCAATATTTGAAATTCTATAAGCCGGTTTATCTTCCTTTAGTAAAGGAGGATTTTGCAGCAGAATTTCAATTCCGCTTACAATATCATCAATATAGGTGAAATCCCGAGACATGTTTCCATTATTGAAAACCTTGATAGCCTTGTTTTTAGAAATGGCATCTGCAAACAAATAAATGGCCATATCTGGTCTTCCAAAGGGGCCATAGACCGTAAAGAAACGCAGACCTGTTGTTGGAATATTATATAAATGGCTGTAGGTATGTGCCATTAACTCATTGCTTTTTTTTGTAGCAGCATACAAACTTATTGGATGATCAACATTATCATTCGTTGAAAAAGGTGTTTTTTTATTAGCTCCATACACACTAGAACTACTTGCATACAATAAATGTTTAATTTCGTGATGTCTACAGCATTCTAATATATTCAAAAAACCAACGATATTGCTATCAATATAGGTTTCAGGATTTTCTATGCTATACCGAACTCCTGCTTGGGCAGCTAAATTACAAACGACATCAAATTCATGTTCCTTAAACAATTTAGGAAGTTCTTCTCTATCTTCTAGATTCATTCGAATAAAGAACAAATTACTCTTGTAGATTGAACTCTCTGACTCATTTAAAAAAGGTTCTGCTTTTTCTCTTGAAATCCCTAATTCATGTAATCGAGCATATTTTAGATTGACATCATAGTAGTCATTAATATTATCCAATCCAACAATTTGATGACCTTGTTTTAATAAGGATTCACAAAGGTGGCACCCAATAAAACCTGCCGCTCCCGTTACTAATATTTTCATTTTCTCTTTTTTAATCAGTCTCTTTTAATTAATGCCAATTGGCACCTTGTCAAATAAAATTTAAGCTGATTATTTTTACTATTTAAATTTTTATTTTTCATTGATGAATACTTCGATATAACTCAGTACAGGCTTCTCCAAAAATCTGGACCCTACCTCTTTCTTCAGTATTACATTCTTTAAAACCAAGTATAAATACCTGTTGTTCTTATTTTCCCAAAGAAATATATTTTAAATCGGTTTTCCAACTATTTGGGAAGTATGTGCCATTTTATGTGAAACTTAACACATGTTCATTTACTATTGAAGCAAAGAATATACTTTTCAATGGTCAAATAACTTCGCTTAGTGACCTCACTGGAAATGACAGATGAATTCCAGACAAAAAGACTTTTGTTTTGCAGTCTTGTCGTCAGTGTTTTTTGACTGAGACTGTAACTGTGAACTGATCCTAGTCTTAGTCTACGTCAATGTCTTAGTTCTTTGTTTTCCCTATCTGATAATACTCAAACCCTTTTT
>Ga0209395_1001271_pt1 | contig 35800 bp, 30 predicted proteins | sample GOMGulsemesocosm_3_FD_184635 | JGI IMG/M metagenome (GOLD analysis project Ga0209395, IMG submission 184635) | Methane-oxidizing microbial communities from mesocosms in the Gulf of Mexico - GOM9D Gulf of Mexico (SPAdes) (version 2) | ecosystem: Environmental > Aquatic > Marine > Cold seeps...
GGCCGCAGTTTTCAACCCTTGCGGAAAGTAAAATGTACCGTGAAAGCTGGGGGTGTGATGTGATCGGCATGACCAATATGCCTGAGGCAAAACTCGCGCGTGAAGCAGAACTTTGTTACGCCTCTGTAGCGATGATCACCGATTATGACAGCTGGCATCCGGAACACGGTGAGGTAGATGTTACTGAAATTATTAAAGTATTGATGGGGAATGCCGATAAGGGCCGTGATATGATTGCACGTCTCCCAATGCTTCTTGGGGCCTATCGTGTACCTTGTGAACATGGGTGTGACCGGGCGCTGGAATTTTCTATTCTAACCGCTCCTGACAAGCGAGACCCTACTGTTTTAGCAAAGCTTGATGCCGTTGCTGGGCGCGTATTGGGGTGACAAAGCACATCCTAATTCTTGGTGCTGACGGCTTCATTGGCCGTCACATTGCCTTTGCGTTCCGCGCGGCGGGTTGGCATGTCATTGCCTGTGCCCCGTCGCGTTAGGGCGCTAAAGAACATAGGCTTAGACGCGGTTGAAGCAGATTAGGGATGCCAGAAACCCATTCCGAGTTCTGGCGCGCACAGATCCAAGAATGCGATGCCGTGATAAATGGGGCAGGCTTTTGGACGGAACAGATGCAGCTTTTGCCGCGTGCACGTTAGAACCCCAAGCACCCAAGAACTGTTGGTTTTTACGGTGGGAATTGAATTGGCGGATACTGGGTTTTCCCGCTGGCGCAAAGCCGGCGAAGACTTGACCAAAGCTCATAATGTAACCCGATTGCGCGCAGGCCTGGTGCTGGGGGATACGTCTTACGATGGGTCGTCATTGATGCGATCATTGGCAACCCTGTCCTTCGGCGCCCCCCGGTTGGGTGGCAAATATTGCTGGGCGTATAGGGGACTTCATGCGCCTTGGGCGATCTCAACAACTGCGCTGGCATTGCTGCGCGGATGGCGTTCCACAGAGGGTAATCCTTGGCGCCAAAGAGGTTTTTACAACTTCCATCTGTAATTGCCTGATTGCCGCATTGTTTGCATCGCTTTGGTTCTATAAATCCCAACGTGGCCCGCTTGGGGCCCTGATGCGGCTCACCACGGAAGGCAAAGTGAGATGACAAAAGACGTGAAAGACTATATTCGCACAATCGTGGATTTTCCGCATGAAGGCATCATGTTTCGCGATGTGAGCACGTTGTTTGCGGACCCACGTGGATTTCGTATGGCGATTGACCAAATGCTCCACCCATATGTCGGACAGCCTATTGATAAAGTGGTTGGTTTGGAGGCACGGGGCTTTATCCTTGGCGGAGCAATTGCGCATCAATTGTCGGTTGGTTTCGTGCCGATCCGCAAGAAGGGCAAGCTTCCGGGGAAAACCATCAGCCAAGAGTATAAGCTAGAATATGGTGAAGCAATTGTAGAGATCCACGATGACGCTCTGAAACCTGGAGAACGCGTTTTGGTGGTGGATGACCTGCTGGCAACCGGTGGTACGGCTGAGGCAGGGATCAAGCTGCTCGAGCGCCTTGGTGCAGAAATCATCGGCTGCACCTTCGTGGTTGATTTGCCGGAACTTGGCGGGCGCAAAAGGCTCGAAGCGCTTGGTATGGATATTTATACGTTGTGCGAATTTGACGGGTTATAAAGTAAGTTTTTGGTGTAATTCTTAATTTCCCAAAGTTTGTAAACCTTTTGATAAGAAGTTCCCCCTAAACAGAACAGGTCCGCTACCCACGGACGCTGCTTGCAAACACACGTAAAGAACTGGCCGTCCTGTTACGCAGGGCGGCCTCTTTTACGATGTGGGGGCCAGCCCCCACTCCCCCGGAATATTTGTAGAACCAAAATAACAGGTCACCAGTCAGTCTTCATGAAAGCACCGCACCTGGATTTAGGATCCCACGAGGATCGAGGGCCTGTTTGATCTGCAGCATCATGGCGCGTTTTGTCGGGTCGCCATAACGAGTCAGTTCTCCCGCTTTCAATCTCCCGACCCCATGTTCGGCACTGAAAGATCCCCCATGCGCGTGGACAAGGTCATGAACGAGACGTTCAATATCATCTCTTAATGGCGCAAATTCGGAGGCATTGCATCCCTGAGGCGGGAAGACATTATAATGCAGGTTGCCATCGCCCAAGTGGCCAAAGCAATTCACCCGAACAGGTGCTATTTTGGCAATCTCTGCCATGCCATGTGGAATAAATGCCGCAAGTTCTGACAATGGCAGCGAAATATCATGGCTGACGATGGCACCGATTTTTTTATTGGCCGCCGGGATATGTTCCCGCAGAGACCACATTTCTTGACGTTGCGCCAAGGATTGAGCAATCACACCATCTGAAACCAGATCACCCTCGCATCCCGCAACAAAGAGATCCTCTAACAGGGTTTCGGGGTTCAGTGCGGCGGGCACGCCAAGTTCAACCAAGATGGACCATTCCGGTGACTGCGCAAAAGGTTGGTGGATTTCGGGGAGGGTTTGGCGGGCGAATTCCATGCCGATGCCGCTGATCAATTCAAATGCTGAAACAGCATCGCCCGATATTTCACGCGCTATAGCAAGTAATTCCAGCGCGGCCTCTGGGTCACGTACAACCAAAATTGCAGTCCCCACACGCGCGGGTTTCGGTGAAAGACGAAGGCTCGCAGCAGTGATCACGCCCAGCGTGCCCTCCGAACCGATCAGCAAGTTTTTCAGATCATAACCCGTATTGTCTTTGCGCAGACGTGACAGATTATTCAACACGGTTCCATCAGCCAAAACGGCCTCAACCCCAAGGCAAAGGTCGCGCGTATTGCCATAACGCAGCACATTCACGCCACCCGCGTTGGTCGCCAGATTACCGCCAATTTGGCAGGTTCCTTCCGAGGCAAGGGACAGCGGAAATAGGCGGTTTTCACTTTCTGCCGCGTCCTGAATGGCGGCCAAGGTCATACCAGCATCAGCGATCATAACGTTTTCCGAAGGATGAATTGCACGCAGACCATTCGTGCGTTCCAGTGAAAGGATCAGTGGTGCAACACCTTGATCCACCGCCATAATTTGCCCACCAACAAGACCAGTTCCACCGCCAAAAGGGATCACCCCGATGCGCTGTTCATGACACATGCTCAGGATCGCTGAGACCTCACCCGTGTTGCGTGGCGCAACCACCGCCCCGGCATGGCCAGTGATACGCTTGCGAGGTTCTTCCAGATATAAATCTGACGTTGGGCGAAGAATGTCTTCGCCGAAACGTGAACAAAGAGAGGTGATAAATTCAGACGTAACAGGGTTCAGCATAGCGGACCTCCAACCATAGGTTGGTCACAGATTGACCATGCACGAGGGCGGTTTACAAGAAAGAATAGCTTTAGCTTGCGTCAGTTTTTCCACGTCTATCGCCGCGTAAATTGGCGTAAAGAACATGGTTACGCCACCGGCTGTTAATCTGTAGGTAGCTTTGCGCAACCCCTTCATATTTGAAACCAGACCGTTCCAACAACCCACGGCTGGGTTTGTTTTCCGGCAAGCAGGCCGCTTCAAGACGGGACAGGTCAAGATCACGGAAGGCGTAATGTTCAACGGCACCAATCGCTTCACGCATAAAGCCCTGACGCGCGAACCTTTGCCCTACCCAATACCCAAGCGTGCCAGCCTGCGACGGCCCACGACGAATGTTATCAAGCGTAATCGCACCGAGCATACAGTTATCGGCGCGGCGAAATATGAACAGCGGTACGGCGGTGCCCTGTGCAATTGAGCGACGCGCCCAGTAAACGCGGTTGGTAAACCCTTTACGCGAAAGGTGATCTTTCGACCAAGCCGGTTCCCAAGGGGTTAGGAAATCGGCATTGTTGCCACGCAATGCCGTCCATTCACGAAAGTCAGCATGCTGAGGCGGACGCAGATACATCCGCTCTGTTTCAAGCCGCAGAACCCGTTTGCGCTTCAACATCAGCCAGCCTTGCGCCGTGCTGTGATTGCATCGAGGTTAACAGCACCGGAAACAGGCCCATATTGTGCCAGTGTCGCGGTGGCATTACTGGCCATATCCGCACCAAAAGCCCGCAGTTTTTGCAAATCTACGCTGTCGATTTTTTCAACAACTTCAGACACTGGAGGCACACGCCCCCAAATCGACATCATACGCGCCAGACGCTCAGTTCGATTTGACGGGCTCTCTAATCCCATCAGCATCCCGGCCTTCATTTGCGCGCGGGCGCGATCGAGTTCGGCCTGAGTGATGGTATCGGCGGCACGTTTCATTTCATCAATCGTGACAAGGGCCAAGTCGGCGACTTGATCACCACTGGTGCCGGCGTAAATCGTGGTCATGCCACTATCGGCAAAGGCACCGGCCTGTGCGTAAATCGTATAACATAGCCCACGCTTTTCACGCAGTTCTTGGAACAGGCGCGAAGACATACCTCCGCCCAAAACGCCGGAATACAACTGCGCCGCCCAGATCGCATCATCGGTATAGCTGGGGCTCTCAAAGGCGAGGGCGAAATGGGCCTGCTCAAGATCCTTCTCAACACGCACTTCGCCACCTTGATAAGATGCCGCGACCAAAGCCGGGGATTTACCTGCGAGGCGGGTGGCAAACAGCGTCTCAGCCTGGGCAACCAATTTGTCGTGGTCCACGGCACCTGCGGCAGCGAGGATCATGTTCTCAGGCCCGTAATGGGTGGAAATGAACGATTGCAGATCGGCTTTCTGGAAAGCTGAAACCTTTTCGCCAGGACCCAAGATTGTGCGGCCTAGGGGCTGATTTGGATAGGCGCATTCCTGCAACCAATCAAAAATCACGTCATCCGGCGTATCCAACGCCTGACCGATTTCTTGCAAAATCACACCGCGTTCGATTTCTATCTCAGCAGGGTCAAAAGTTGGGTTTTGCAAAATATCAGCGATCACATCCAACGCCAGCGGCACGTCATTTTCCAGAACACGGGCGTAATAGGCTGTCATTTCGCGCGAGGTATAGGCGTTAAGGTAACCGCCCACATCTTCGATCTCTTCCGCGATATCAAGGGCAGAACGCCGATCAGTGCCCTTGAATGCCATGTGTTCCAGAAAATGCGCGATACCGTTTTCAGATTCGCGTTCATTGCGGCCACCCGCATTCACCCAAATTCCAAGGGTAGCACTTTCAAGGCCAGGCATATGTTCGGTAATGATCCGAAAACCATTGGAAAGCGTATGGATCTTCTGGCTGACGCCATTGGATGAGGTACGGGTTAATTCAACGTTCACTTGTTTAGGCGCTCCCGGATGAGGGTTGTGAGGGCAGTTAGGTCATTGGCGACCGGCGTGACGCGCTCATCGCGTTCAAACAGGCCTTCCATATGGGTTGGCAGACCGACATCAACACCGCAGGCGTCCTTCACCGCCGCCGGGAATTTTGCCGGATGGGCCGTGGCGAGAGTGACCATTGGTACATCGGACAAATGTTCTTCACCAATACGCACGCCGATTGCGGAATGCGGGCAAAGAACTTCGCCGCTGCGGGGCAGCATATCTTTGATCGTGGCGCTGGTTTCATCTTCCGATACGCGGCCAGATTTGAATTCTTCACGCAGGGTTTCAATCGCGCCCTGGCTGATGGTGAAGCTGCCTTTTTCAGACATATCATCCATCACCTGTTGGATCGCAGCACCATCGCGCCCATAGACATCAAACAGCACGCGTTCAAAGTTGGAGCTGACTTGAATATCCATCGACGGGCTGATGGATGGGGTCACGCCCTCTTTCGTATAGGCGCCCGTTTCCATGGTGCGATGCAGGATGTCATTTTGGTTTGTAGCGATCACCAAATCACGGATCGGCAGGCCCATTTTACGCGCGATATAGCCCGCGAAAATATCCCCGAAGTTACCAGTTGGCACAGTGAAGGAGACTTCGCGATGGGGCGCGCCAAGCGACACAGCAGAAGAGAAGTAATAAACAACCTGCGCCAGAACCCGACCCCAATTGATCGAATTCACACCGGCAAGGCCAACCTCATCGCGGAAATCATGGTCGTTAAACATATCTTTCAGACGCGCCTGGCAATCGTCGAAGTCACCTTTCACAGCCAAGGCATGCACGTTGCTTTCAGGTGGTGTGGTCATCTGGCGGCGCTGCACGTCTGAAACACGGCCTTCCGGGAACATGATGAAGACATCGACGTTATCAAGACCCTTGAAGGCTTCAATCGCAGCAGAACCCGTATCACCAGAAGTCGCGCCAACAATCACCACACGTTCACCACGTTTGGTCAGAGCAGCCTGGAACATCTGACCGATCAACTGCATTGCAAAGTCTTTGAATGCCAAAGTTGGACCGTGGAACAGTTCCAACAAAAAATGGTTCGGGCCAAGTTGCTTCAACGGCGCGCGCGCATCATGGGCAAAGCCAGCATAAGCGTTTTTGATCAGCCCACGGAACTCGTCATCACCAAAGCTTTCACCCACAAATGGGCGCATGACGCGGTAGGCAATATCTTCATAGGATAGGCCCGCCATCTCGGCGATTTCATCCTTGGTTAGGGTCGGCACGATTTCAGGCACATATAGCCCACCATCACGCGCCAGCCCTGTCAGCATGGCTTCTTCAAATGTCAGTTCCGGCGCCTGGCCGCGGGTCGAGATATATTTCATCGGTCTGCTTTGCTCACTGAAGCTTCAGGGGTTCTTTGTCTGATACGCCAGACAACGGCGACTGTCATCACCAACCATATGAATGCCAGTGAAAACCACGTGATTGCGTATCCCAAGTGATCATTTGGGATACCTTCTGAGGTCACAGGCATCACACGGGCGATGAATGTGTCTGGGGTCACGCTACGGGCAACAATTAGGATTGGTTCCACATTCAGCGACATTGCGATGCCCTTAATGTCGCGGGCGTACCATGTGTTGCCCTCAGGCGCAGGGGTAAAGCCATCAACCTCATCCGGCCACAGCAGATTTCCGGTGATGGTGAGCTCGATTGGTACCGTCAAGTCATCGGCAGTGGCTTGGCGGCGAAAACCCCGATCCAGCAGGATTTTGCGACCATCCACCTCAAAGATCGAGATCATCCGAAATCCGGCCCCCTGCCCTTTGGCGGTGGCAAAAACCTGAACGCCGGGGGTGGCGATCCCCGCAGTCGTGACAGGCAAATAACGATCTGCTTCAGGATCAGGCTGGGCGGGCAGCGCCACCGGGGCGGCTTGAATGCGGATATCAATCTCCGCCAGCTTGGCATTTTTCCATGAAAGACGTGATACTTGCCACGCCCCAAGCCACAGCAAGATACCAAGGCCAATCGCACCAAATATCAGCGGCAGGATCATCTTGCGGTTCATAGTCATTCCCTGATTACGCGCCAAAGAAAAAGCGCAGGTGTTTCCACCCGCGCTTTAAAACGTTAATTGCCGGAAGATTCAACCTCAGCCGCCCCAGATATAGACCGCTGCAAAGAGGAAGAGCCAGATAACATCCACAAAGTGCCAATACCAAGCTGCGGCCTCAAAGCCCACGTGATGCTCTTGGGTGAAATGCCCAGATTTTGCGCGCATCATGCAGACAAACAGGAAGATTGTGCCCACAATCACGTGGAAACCGTGGAAACCGGTCGCCATGTAGAAGACGCCGCCATAAACACTTCCGCCCAGACCAAAGGTCGCGTGGCTGTATTCATAAGCTTGGAAGAAGGTAAAGATGAGGCCCAGCAGAACTGCAATCAGCAGACCGTTGATCATGTCTTTACGGTTGTTTTCATGCGCCAAAGCATGGTGCGCCCAAGTACAAGCCGCACCGGAACACAGCAGAATCAGCGTGTTGATCAATGGAAGGTGGAAGGGGTCAAATGTTTCGATCCCAACAGGTGGCCAAACGCCATCAATCGCAGGGCTATCAGGGCCCATTGGATACATGGCGTTCTTAAAGAAAGCCCAGAACCATGTTACAAAGAACATAACCTCAGACATCAGAAACAGAATAAAGCCAAGACGCAGGCCGATGCGCACAACCGGCGTGTGATCAATGCCGCCTTCGCCTTCAGTGACCATTTCAGACCACCAAGCGAACATCACATAAAGAACGCCGGTAAAGCCTGCGGCGAACATCCAAGGGAACCCTTTGGTCATCCAAAGAACCGCGCCGTAAAGCATAATAAAGCCTGCTACTGCAGCCATCAGAGGCAGCCAGCTTGGGGCAAGAATGTGGTAGTCGTGATTTTTTTCGTGTGCCATGCGCGTTTCCTCTGCTGGAGGCTTTTCTTATTTAATTTCGTATAACCGAAGTGTCGGACGCAAGTTGCGCCACCTCTTCCGGCAAGTCTGTTTCATAGAAGGTGTAAGACAGTGTGATGTGTTGTGCAAACTTTGCTTCGCGATCATTCACGATTTCCGGGTCAACATAGAATGTCACCGGCATCAACACACGCTCGTTGGGTTGCAGCACCTGCTCCGTAAAGCAGAAGCAGTCAATCTTGGTAAAGAATGCGCCTGTGGAATAGGGCGCAACATTGTAACTGGCGGTGCCAGCCACGGGACGATCCGTTGGGTTATAGGCCTCATAGTAGATTAGGCCCGTTTCGCCGATACGGATTGTGACATCATCCTGCACCGGTTTGAATTCCCAAGGCATATCGCGATCAAGGGAGGCATCAAAGCGCACGATGATGGTTTCATCTAAGATCAGGCTGGATCCATCCGCAGCAACCTGCGTGGTACCGCCAAAGCCTGTGACCTTGCAAAACCAGTCATACAACGGGACCGAAGCCCAAGCCAACCCCCCCATCAGAAACACGACGCTGACCAAGGTCAGAACCGTTTTGCTGTGGTTTGGTTGTGGCTGCGGGGTGCTCATTCAGAGGCCTCTTCATTGGTCAAGCCGCGCGAAGCGTTATAGGCTGCGGGCACATCGCCGATGCCCTGCACCTTTACAACGGTGACCCCAAATACCAAGGCAACGAACGCCGCTAGAACAAGGCCGAGGCCTGCGTTACGGCTAAAGCGGCGCTTGTGAAGTTCATGTTCAACTTTGAGATCCATTAGAAACCTCCCAATCCGAAAGGTTTCAAGGCGGCTTCGACCAACAAAGCCGAGAAATGTAGAAAGAGGTAAAGCAGCGACAATTTGAAGAAACTGCGTTCAACTTTATAGTCATCCGCATCAGAAGCTGCATCATCGCGCTTCAGGATCTGCATCCCACCACGAATAAACATCACGTTTAACACCACAGATGTCACCAGATAAATCCAGCCACCAATTGACGTCGCTGCGATCCCAAGGGTCACAATCGCCAGCGGGATCGTATACGCTAGGATATGTTTACGTGTTGCGCGGCGTCCATGGGTCACTGTCAACATTGGCACGTCAGCGTCGGCATAATCTGTCTTGGTGAACAGCGCCAGCGACCAGAAATGCGGTGGTGTCCAGATGAAGGTAATCATGAACATCAACACGCTTTCAATCGACACGCCACCGGTAGCGACAGCCCAACCGATCATCGGAGGGAAAGCACCAGCCGCACCACCGATAACGATGTTTTGCGGCGTCAGGCGTTTCAGCCACATGGTGTAGATCACCACGTAAAAGAAGATTGTAAAGGCGAGGAATAGACCAGCAAAGATGTTGGCGGTCAGCGCCAGCATAATACAGGAAATACCGGAAAGTGCGCACCCAAGATTGAAGGCCTCACCACGGGTGACTTTACCTGCGGGGATCGGGCGGTTCATTGTGCGCTTCATTTTGGCGTCAATGTCGTGGTCATACCACATGTTCAACGCGCCAGAAGCACCACCCCCCAGCGCGATAAAGAGAATCGACACGAAGGCTAGGAATGGATGTACAGGCACGGGTGCCACAACCAAGCCGACGAAGGCCGTGAATACCACAAGTGACATCACCCGTGGCTTAAGCAGCGCATAATAATCACCAAATCCGGCTTCATATTCAAAGCCGGAGGTGGAATTTTTTATAGCTGTGTTATCTGCAGTCATATCGCTCATGTCGGTTCCACGTTGCGAAGACCCGGCAGCAGATGCAGCACGGGTCCGGGCTTCAGGATCAGTCAGCAGAAGCAACCTGGATGGCAGCATCAGCGTCCACAGACGCCTGACGGCCCAACCATGCATCGTATTGCGCCTGTGTCACGATTTTCACAGTGATTGGCATATAGGCGTGGTCTTTGCCGCAAAGCTCAGAACATTGACCGAAATAAATGCCTTCTTTGCCTTCATCAACGTTGAACCAAAGCTCAGCAGTCCGGCCAGGAACGCCATCTTGCTTCACACCAAAGGCAGGGATCGCCCAAGAATGGATCACGTCAGCTGCGGTCACACGAATAACGATGTCTTTGCCTGATGGCAGGATAATCGCAGTGTCGGTGGCCAGCAGGTATTCGTCCTGTGTATAGCCGTTTTCTTCTAGTGCTTCGCGCTTCAGCATGAAGCTGTCAAAGGCAATGTCTGTACCAATGTATTCATAAGACCAGTACCACTGGTTTCCAGTCGCTTTGATGTGAATGTCGCCTTCTGGGATCTCTTGCTGGTTAAACAGAACCGGCAGAGAAAACGCACCAATAAAGACAAGGATCACAATCGGTAGGATCGTCCAAGCCACCTCAAGTGTAGAATGGTGGGTGAAGGTAGCAGGTGTTTTATTTGCACGCTGGTTGAACTTCACGATGATATACAGAAGCAGGGCAACGACGAAGACCACGATGAGGGTGATGATCCACAAAACCATGTTGTCCAGCGCAAAAGTATTTTGCGCGACGCTGGTTGCGGCTGGCTGAAAGTTAAGGCCGCCTTGCGTTGGCGCACCAATAATTTCAAGGCCGGTGATTCCGTCGCCTGCCTCTTGTGCCAATGCGCTACCGGCAAAAATTACGCTGCCCGCTGCTGCCATGAAGCTTGAAACTGTGCTTTTAAGTTGCATATCTTCGTCCTGTTCACTTTTCCCCGGTCATCCGTTTGTCACCACGGACGCTAAATTCTGCCGCTTTTGGCGAAAACCGACGGAATCCAATTGTGTCTGGGCTGCTTGAAACCATATTAAGGCGTATGGAACAAGTAATTCATGTGCGCTTTTAGGCCACATATGTGATTTTATCACCAAATTCCTGTGACCAAATGCCCCCAACGGGCCAAATGGCACTGAAACAGAGGCGGAGCAACACCCATGAACACCCCACAGACATCTGATACCGACCGTTTCCGCCCCTTTGATGATGCATTTGATGAAGGACGTGCTCTAACTTTGCTGCGTGACACTCTGAACGGCGCCGACGATGGCGAGCTGTTTCTTGAACGCGCCCGCTCGGAAGCGCTGGTCTTTGATGATGGCCGCCTTAAAACCGCAAGCTTTGATGCATCTGAGGGGTTTGGCCTGCGCGCGGTTCAGGGCGAAACCACAGGATACGCCCATTCCACAGAGATGACCGAATCCGCCATGAAGCGCGCCGCAGATACCGCACGGCTTGCCGTCGGATCTGGTGGCGGCACGATCGCAGACGCCCCGCGGCGCACCAATACCCAACTGTATCAACCACTTGACCCGATCACAGAAGCGCCATTTGCCGTGAAGCTAGACGTTCTACGCGAGATTGACGACTTTCTGCGCAGCCTTGATTCACGTGTGGTGCAGGTTTCAGCAACGCTTGCGGCTTCTGTTCAGGAAATCGAGATCCTGCGCCCCGAAGGCACCCGCCTGACGGATGTCCGCCCCATGGCGCGACTGAATATCTCTGTCATCGTTGAAAAAGATGGTCGCCGCGAATCTGGTAGTTCAGGTGGTGGCGGACGTGCGGGCATCTTGGGACTGATGCAGCGCGATCACTGGCAATCGGTTGCCCGCGAAGCTTTGCGCGTCGCAAGTGTGAACCTCGAAGCGGTCCCGGCCCCTGCTGGCGTTATGGACGTGGTGCTTGGCCCTGGCTGGCCTGGTATTTTACTGCATGAAGCCATTGGCCATGGGCTAGAGGGCGACTTCAACCGCAAAGGATCATCCGCTTTTGCTGGCCTCATGGGCCAGCAGATCGCAGCCAAAGGCGTGACTGTCTTGGATGACGGCACCATGCCCGATCGCCGTGGCTCCGTGACCATTGACGACGAAGGCACACCGGGCGCCAAGAACGTATTGATCGAAGACGGGATCCTAGTTGGCTTTATGCAAGATCGCCAAAATGCCCGCCTGATGGGGGTTGAGGCCACAGGCAATGGTCGCCGCCAAAGCTATGCCCATGCGCCCATGCCACGCATGACCAACACCTATATGCTGGGGGGTGAAGCCACCCGCGAAGAGGTTCTCTCCGGTCTCAAAGATGGCATTTATGCGGTTGGCTTCGGCGGCGGCCAAGTTGATATCACCAACGGCAAATTCGTGTTTTCATGCACCGAAGCTTACCGCGTTGAAGGTGGTAAAGTCGGCGCGCCAGTCAAAGGCGCAACCCTGATTGGCGACGGGGCCACCGCCTTAAACCAAATCCGCACCATCGGAAACGACATGGAAATGGACCCCGGCATGGGCAACTGCGGCAAAGCAGGCCAGTGGGTTCCTGTGGGTGTTGGTCAACCCAGCCTGCTGATTTCTGGCCTGACTGTGGGTGGTGCGGCAGCCTAATATTGTCACGACTCTCGTGATTCTGCATGGCAACGAAGGCGTTATTGTGTAGGGGAGACGCTCCCCTACACAACTTTGCTCAGCCCGCAAGCCAGTGTGTGAAATTCCAAACACACGACCTCTGAACTCAAATTTAAAGTTCGTTAACCAATTAGGTGTCATAGTCAGAGACGGGGTTTTCTTGCCTCGGAGACGCATGATTTGGAACATTACAGCGACGATCTGTTTACGGGACGCACGGCGGAGTTGCCTCCGCCGGATCCAAAGGAACGCTTTGCACGTTTGCAACTGATCCGCTCACCACGGGTTGGCCTTACAACATTTTATCGCCTGTTAGATCAGCATGGGTCCGCCCGCGCGGCGATTGATGCCATGATGCAGGAACGCCCCGATTGGTCCCCCTGCCCCCGCGAAAAAATCCACCACGAATTAAAGGCAGGTAAAGCTGCCGGGGCAGAACTTATCCTTTGGGGGGATCCGTTTTATCCAGCGTCCCTTATAGAAATCCCCGACCCTCCCGTCGCACTTTGGGCGAAGGGCGATGCCGCGATATTACAACGCCCAGCCGTCGCAATGGTTGGGGCGCGCAATGCCTCATCCATCGGCTTGCGTATGGCAAGACGCCTTGGGACTGAGTTAGGCAGTGAGGGCATTGTCGTCGTCTCCGGGCTTGCGCGCGGCACAGATGCCGCAGCGCATGACGGAGCCTTGAAAACCGGAACCATTGGCGTGGTAGCCGGGGGCGTTGATGTGATTTACCCCGCTGAAAATCACGCATTGCAGGCAAGCATTGCGAAAAACGGCCTGATCATTTCAGAACACCCCCCAGGCACAAAACCCACAGCCAGACATTTCCCGATGCGCAACCGCATCATATCAGGCCTATCGCAAGGCGTGATCGTCGTCGAAGCCGCCTTGAAGTCCGGCTCCATGATCACCGCGAAAAATGCACTGGATCAGGGGCGCGATGTTCTGGCGGTGCCAGGTCATCCGATCGATACACGGGCCGCAGGTTGCAACGCATTGATCCGCGATGGGGCAACCTTGATCCGGGGTGCCGACGATATATTAACGGCACTCCCTCAGCTGTTGAGACAGCCACAGTGCACCGAGATCCCACCACCTGAACCGGCTGAGGAGAGGCCGAGACGTCGCCCACCCCGCCGACCTCTTAGTGAAACCGCAAACCTCCACAGTGAAATTTTGAACACCCTAACCAGCACGCCATTGCTCGAGACCCAATTGATGGAAGATCTGAATGTCACCTTGCCCGATCTCGACCTGTTATTGACCCGATTAGAAATCGATGGCCGGATTGAACGCAAAACAGGCGGTGTTCTGCGCCTATTGCGTCAGGATTAGACTTAGGTTTAAACACGTGCATTAAAACCAATCTGCAACAGCCGCGATACGACGAACATAATGCCCCATTGACTTTCGTCTCGTCCCTCGCACATTTTGCGCCGCCATATGCTCCTGTTGAGTCGAAAGGAATTTCATGCCCGTTGTCGTTGTCGAGTCCCCGGCTAAAGCCAAGACAATAAACAAATATCTTGGTGATGATTACGTGGTTCTTGCCTCTTATGGGCACGTACGCGATCTGCCTCCCAAAGATGGTTCTGTTGATCCAGAGAACGATTTTGACATGAAATGGGAGATCGGCAGCGACAGTAAAAAGCATGTCAAAGCGATCGTTGACGCCCTAGCAGATGACAACGACCTGATCCTCGCAACCGACCCTGACCGCGAGGGGGAAGCGATTTCATGGCACCTGCAGGAAGCCCTAACCAAACGTAAAGCCATCAAAAAAGACACACCGATCAAACGGGTTGTCTTTAACGCGATCACCAAATCCGCCGTGACGGAAGCGATGAAAAACCCGCGTGACGTCGATATGGAATTGGTCGAGGCATATCTTGCCCGACGCGCGTTGGACTATCTGGTGGGCTTTAACCTATCGCCCGTTTTATGGCGCAAGTTGCCCGGTGCGAAATCTGCGGGCCGCGTACAATCGGTCTGTCTACGCCTGATCGTTGAACGCGAAATGGAGATCGAAAGCTTCAACAACCGCGAATACTGGTCAGTCAAGGCGATGCTTGAAACCCCACGCGGCCAAAGCTTTGAAGCGAAGCTAACCGTGCTTGGCGGTAAGAAGCTTGATAAGTTTGACATTGCCACGACTGAGGCCGCGGAACTGGCCGTACACGCGATCAATTCACGTGACCTGTCGATTGCCAGTGTTGAGGCGAAACCGGCCAGCCGCAACCCTTCCCCGCCCTTTATGACCTCGACCCTGCAACAGGAAGCCAGCCGTAAATTCAACTTCGGCGCACGTCAGACAATGTCCTGTGCGCAACGTTTGTATGAGGCCGGTCTGATCACCTATATGCGGACCGACGGCATCGATATGGCGCCTGAAGCGATCACGGCCGCGCGTGACGCAATTGCCGGCCGTTATGGCAAGGACTATGTTCCAGCCTCGCCGCGCGTCTATAAAAACAAAGCGAAAAATGCCCAAGAAGCGCACGAATGTATTCGTCCAACTGAGCTGAGCAAGGCAACCGAAGATCTGAAAATCGCCGACCCTGATCAACGCAAACTGTATGATCTGATCTGGAAGCGTACACTGGCCAGCCAAATGGAAGCCGCACGCATGGAACGCACAACTGTGACCGTAGGCAGTGCCGATGCTCAGATTGAATTGCGTGCTTCTGGTCAGGTGATGTTGTTTGACGGCTTCATGAAGGTCTATGAAGAAGGTCGCGATGATGTGGTGGATGAGGACGACAAACGTCTGCCCCAGATTGCCACCGGCGAAGAAACCAAGAAAACCTCGGTCACTCCGGATCAACATTTCACCCAGCCGCCCCCCCGTTACACTGAGGCGACGCTTGTGAAGCGCATGGAAGAACTCGGTATTGGCCGGCCTTCGACCTATGCTTCTGTTGTGACCACGATCCAGGATCGTGAATATGTTCGCAAAGACAAAAACCGCCTGTTTCCAGAAGATAAGGGGCGTCTGGTAACGGTCTTCCTGACCAAATATTTCCGCAAATATGTTGGTTATGAGTTCACAGCGAACCTTGAAAACGAGCTTGATGAGGTTTCCGCAGGGAAGGCCGATTACAAAGAAGTTTTGGCCCGTTTCTGGCGCGACTTCTCTGCTGCAATTGGTGAAACAACTGAGCTTCGCATCACCGAAGTTCTTGAGAAGATTAACGAAGTTCTTGAACCACATCTCTTTCCGCCAACGGAAGATGGATCAGATCCACGCGCATGTAAAAACTGTGGCGTGGGCCGCCTTTCCATGCGCACTGCGCGTTCCGGCGGAGCGTTCATTGGCTGTTCCAACTATCCCGAATGTCGCTACACCCGGCCCTTCGGCCCTCCCGGTATGGAAAGTGAAAGCGCGATCCCACCAGAAGGTAAAATGTTGGGTCAGGATGAGGGCGACAATATTTGGGTACATAAGGGCCGGTTTGGCCCCTACGCCCAGCGCGGCGAAGTAACCGAAGAGAATAAAAAACCCAATCGTCAGTCAATTCCCAAGGAATGGCCACCCGAAGATGTTGAGCTGGCAACCGCAGTAAAATTGCTGTCCTTGCCGCGCTTGTTGGGCCCACACCCAGAAGATGGCGTAAATGTTTGGTCAAATATTGGGCGTTATGGCCCTTATTTGAAACACGCTGACACGACATCAAACCGTGGTGGCACTAACGCAAACCTTGAAGACCTTGATGAGGTTTTCACCGTTGGCATGAACCGCGCTGTGCAGTTGCTGGCTGAGAAAATCGCATCCCGCGGTGGACGCGGCGGTGTTGCAAAAATCCTTCGGGAAATTGGCGAACACCCAGACGACGGCGGACCGGTACAGATCCTAGAAGGTAAATACGGCCCCTACGTGAAGTGGGAAAAGATCAATGCCACGCTGCCGAAAGAAAGTGACCCTGAAAGCGTTACCATGGAGTTTGCACTGGAATTGATCGCTGAAAAGGCGGCGAAAAAAGGCACGCGTAGGAAAGCTGCACCTAAGAAAAAACCTGCAGCAAAGAAACCTGCGGCCAAAAAGCCAGCCGCTAAAAAAGCTGCTGCAAAGAAACCCGCAGCTAAGAAGGCACCTGCCAAGAAGGCTCCGGCAAAAAAGGCGGCACCTAAGAAAGCTGCTGCAGACAGCGGCGACGTTCTCGAATAAGCGCGGCATCACGCGACGTATTTTTAAACACCCTGCTTCGGCGGGGTGTTTTTATTTTAACCTACATCACAAATGGCGAATATTCTTTCGCGCTGCATCGCAGCAATCAATTGACTTCCCGACGCCGCAGGTACAAAAATGCAGCCAGATATTCATTGAGGTCCGGCATTGTGACCTCATCCGTTGGGAGACACTCATGAAAAAAATCTATGGTTCCGCACAAGAAGCGCTGGATGGCGTTCTGAGCGACGGCATGTTCATCGCATCCGGTGGGTTTGGCCTTTGTGGCATCCCTGAACTGCTGCTCGAAGCGATCAAAGAAAGCGGCGTCAAGGACCTGACATTTGCCTCCAACAATGCAGGCGTCGATGACTTTGGCATCGGTATTTTGTTGCAAACAAAACAAGTGAAGAAGATGATTTCTTCCTACGTTGGTGAAAACGCAGAATTCATGCGCCAATACCTTTCAGGTGAGCTTGAGCTTGAATTCAATCCACAGGGCACATTGGCCGAACGCATGCGCGCTGGTGGTGCTGGCATCCCTGGTTTTTACACAAAAACCGGCGTTGGCACAGTGATTGCAGACGGCAAAGAACATAAAGACTTCAACGGCGAAACCTATATTCTTGAAGAAGGTATCGTGGCCGATCTAGCGATTGTTAAGGCTTGGAAGGCCGATGAACAGGGCAACCTTATTTACCGCAAAACTGCGCGTAACTTTAACCCGGCGGCTGCGACTTGTGGCAAAATGTGCATCGCTGAAGTTGAAGAGATCGTTCCAACAGGCAGTCTCGACCCAGACCTGATCCACACACCCGGCATCTATGTGCACCGCGTGTTCAAAGGTACGCATGAAAAACGTATCGAACAACGTACCGTGCAAAGCGCCTAAACCTCTCTGAGCAATCAACACCCGGACCATCGGTCATGCGGTGATTTTCAGAGAAACACAAAGAATATCAAGAAAGGTGAACACAGATGTGGGATCGTAATCAAATGGCGGCACGCGCCGCAAAGGAACTTCAAGACGGTTGGTATGTGAACTTGGGCATTGGTATCCCGACCTTGGTTTCAAACTACATCCCAGAGGGTGTGGACGTGACGTTGCAATCAGAAAACGGCATGCTGGGCATGGGCCCCTTCCCAACGGAAGCCGCAATTGACGCTGACCTGATCAACGCGGGCAAGCAGACGATCACTGAACTTGATCGCACGTCATATTTCGGATCAGAACAAAGCTTTGCCATGATCCGTGGTGGCAAGATTGCAATGGCAATTTTGGGCGCGATGGAAGTTGCTGAAAATGGCGATTTGGCAAACTGGATGATCCCGGGCAAATTGGTCAAAGGCATGGGCGGCGCTATGGATTTGGTTGCTGGCGTTGGTCGCGTGGTTGTGGTCATGGATCAAACCAACAAAAAGGGCGAAAGCAAACTTTTGAAAGAATGCACCCTACCGCTGACCGGTAAGGCCGTGGTTGACATGATCATCACAAACCTTGGCGTTTTCAACGTGGTTGAAGGTGGGTTGGAACTGCTTGAGCTGGCTGATGGCGTAACGGACGAAGAAATCCGTGCCGCGACAGAAGCAACAATCGTTAACTAAAAACCAAATATAATATCTGTCGGGGCGGCACCTGCTGGCCCGACAATCACAGAGTTAAGGCCCTAAGCCACCAACATTCCTAAATTTAGGAATTGCAGGCTTATTCTTCGCGAACAGGGCTTCACGATTGTTCCGGCCCTTCGCCAAGGCTCAGCGTAACCCGATCACCCGCAAAATAGGTCGTGCCAAATTCTATAGGCACCCCGTCAGGATCCGCATTCACCCCGCGGCTACGCAGGATTGGTGCCCCTTCTGTCAAACGCAAATGCCCGGCTTGGATCGCATCAGCCCGAATAGCATTTAGTTGTGTCCAAATGCGGGTGTAGTCGTCAATCCCCGCCATGCGGAAGCCATGTGTGACCGAAGGCGTTTGTTCCAGTTCGGTCAGAATATCTGGGAACCTCGCAGCTGGAAAAATTGAGGTGAAATAGGAAATCGCAACCCCGTCACCTAAGCTTACTCCTTCAAACACCTGCACCAAACTGCCGGGTTCAAGCACCAGTGCCTGTATTTCGCGCGCATCTGCACTGCGGGTCTCAAGCGCCAATATGTGTTTGCCCGGCGCTTGCCCTGCGGCCAGTAAATTCTGGTGAAACCGTACACGCCGCCCAATGGGGTAAAGCGTCGGCGCATGGGTCACAAACACCCCTGAGCCGCGGCGCGAATGCGTCAACCCGGCCTCGCTCAATTCAGCGATTGCACGACGTACAGTATGACGATTCACCCCAAAACGCGTTGATAGGCGGGCCTCTGTCGGCAGTTTATCCCCGGGCCCGTATCGTCCTTCCGCGATATCAGCTGAGAGGCTTTGATATATGGTCTTCCACATCGGCACCCTTTTTGGGCCCCCCCGGGTTTTCCGATCTGTTGCCACCATTCGGATGTCTCTTTCTGTTTCCATCAAACATTTGTTGTGAAAATGTGGTTCAATTGTCTAGTTGTATACATAATGTCATTACAGGACAATACGTATTTCCCAAACCTCAATCGCCCTCGCCAGCCAACGGGAAGCGTTCTAGCAAATGAAACCGGCCTTGAAGATCTTCACCAAACAGGCACAGCTCTCGCATCACAAAAGGCCGCGGCAGTATCGGGGCCAGCGCAATCTCAAGCGCATCACGCACCTGCACCATGGTTACGGCCCCCAAATTACCACTCAAGGTGACATGAAAGCGGAATTCATCGTCCACATAGGGATAGCCCCAAGTATCAAGCAATTCATCTTGCCGAAACGTCAAATCACCCTGACGGCGGCGCAGTAATTCGGCATCACTCAACGGCGCACGAAAACTATCAAAATGTTGCACAACGTCAAACGCAAACGCCTGCAGCGCCCTTGGATCGCCCTCACATTTCAGGGCAAGGAAGGACCCTAACGTCGCGAGGGTCAGCCCATCCAGCGTAACGGCTGCGACCCCAGCGCTATACATACGCAAAGCCGCCCGCAAATCGGCTTCATCGCAGCCCTCAGCCAAGCGAAACGGTGGTTTAAGCGTGCCATGTAAGCCATATTTTCGTGGTGTGGAGGTCACTCGTGCCACCTGAGATAATGGCAATCCGATATCGGGATGCGCCACCAATTGCCCAAGTTCTGCATCCCAGCCCAACCAAGACGCCCCGAAATCCGCTAGGATACCGGCCTCTGGCGCATAGTAGATGCCATATCGTTTGAATTCTGCCATGCACGCCCCATAGACTTGCTTTACCGCGAAAATATGACACCCTGCCCTTAATCTCCAGCCTTCAAGACGTGAACATGACTGAAATCCTTTTTAACAATGCTAACCTTATCCTACCCGATGCTGAAATGCAGGGGTCTGTTCTTGTACGGGACGGGCGGATCGTCGACATCGCGGCCAGATCTGCGGTGCAGGGTCATGATCTTGAGGGCGATATCCTCGCCCCTGGTTTGATTGAGTTACACACAGATAACCTTGAACGCTACCTACGCCCGCGTCCATCAGTGCATTGGCCCCATCAGGCCGCCATCGCCGCCCATGATGGTGAGATCGCAACCTGTGGAATTACAACAGTTTTTGATGCCTTGCAGATCGGTTCTATCCTGACCGGTAGGAAAAGTAATTACGGTAGTTATGCCCGCAAAGTTGCCTCCGAAATTCTTTCCATGCGGGCCCGTGGCACCCTGCGTGTCAGCCACTTTTTACATCTACGAGCCGAGATTTGCTCTGAAACTTTGATCCAAGAATTCGCCGATTTCACGACCCAAGATCGTATAGGTATTGTGTCTTTGATGGATCACACTCCAGGTCAACGCCAGTTCCGTGATCTGGATAAGTTCCGGGTCTATCAGATGGGGAAGTATTCGATGTCTGAGGAAGAGTTTCAAGTCCACGCCGCCAATCTTTACGACGTGAACACCAGTTTCGCCAAGCAACACCAAGCCGCCGGCGTCGCCGAAGCGCGCCGCCTTGGTGCGGTCCTCGCCAGTCACGATGACACCGACCTATCCCATGTGGCCACCTCTGTGAAACAGGGGATTACATTCGCCGAATTTCCGACAACACTTGAGGCTGCCAAAGCCAGCCATGCCGCGGGTATCAAGGTTATGATGGGGGCACCAAACATCATGCGCGGCCGCAGCCATTCCGGTAATGTCGCAGCGGAAGATTGCGCGCGGGCCGAATGTCTAGACATCCTATCGTCAGATTATATTCCATCCGCGCTGCTGTTGTCCGCCTTCCGCCTTGGAGAAATTTGGGAAGACCTGCCCCGCGCAATGGGCACGGTCACACGCGCCCCGGCTAATGCCGCTGGTCTGACAGATCGTGGCCGTCTTGAGATCGGCGCACGCGCTGATCTGATCCGCATTCGTATCGCCGAAGGTATGCCGGTTGTACGTGAAACTTGGGTCGAGGGGCGTCGCGTCGCGTGATGCAACGTTGAAAAACCCCTCGTCAGCGCCCTTCCGACCCGCTACAGAGGCGCCATGACGAATACGAATTTTGAAATTTTCTTGGCTATAGCCCCCGGGCTTGAAGCTGTTTTGTTGACCGAGGCGCAAGACGCCGGTTTCTCTGATGCGCAAATCACCCCTGGTGGCATCACCTTTACAGGTGGCTGGCCCGATGTTTGGCGTGCAAATCTGACCTTGCGCAGCGCCACGCGTGTGCTGGCCCGTATCGGTGAATTCCGCGCCTTTCATCTGGCGCAACTCGACAAACGATCACGGAAATTTCCATGGGGTGATGTCTTGCGCGCGGATCAAGCCGTTCGCGTTGAAGTGACGACCAACAAGAAGTCAAAAATCTATCATGCCGGGGCCGCCAAACAACGGGTTGAAACCGCCATTCGCGAAAGCCTAGGTGCGGAAATTTCCGCTGAGGCCGAGATTTGCCTAAAACTGCGGATTGATGACAACAACTGTGTGTTTAGCATCGATACCACCGGCGAAAGCCTGCACAAACGCGGCCACAAAGTTGCGGTGAACAAGGCCCCGATGCGCGAAACCTTAGCCGCTGCATTCTTGCACCAAATGGGTTTTGACGGCAATCAAGCCGTGCTTGATCCCATGTGTGGTTCAGGCACGTTTATTCTAGAAGCCGCTGAAATTTCCGCCGGCCTTCTTCCGGGCCGCACCCGCAGCTTTGCCTTTGAAAAGCTTACCACTTTTGACGCCAAGGCCTGGGATAAGATGCGCGCCCATAGCTCAACAACACCACCTCTGCAATTCTTCGGTTCTGACCGTGATCAAGGTGCGATCCGCATGTCCGAACAAAACGCAGATCGTGCAGGCATCGCTGAAAGCACCCAGTTCCAAACCAGCCCAATCGGAGATCTACAACGCCCCGATTGCGACCCTGGCATTGTTATCGTGAACCCCCCATATGGCGCGCGCATTGGCAATAAAAAGCTGCTCTTTGGTCTGTACGGCACGCTTGGGAAAGTCATGCAGGAACGTTTTTCCGGCTGGCGTGTTGGCATCATTACTTCGGATACGGGGCTTGCACGTGCGACTGGGCTGAAGTTTTCCGATGAAGGCCCGCCCATTCCAAATGGTGGCCTGAAGGTGCGCCTTTTCCAGACAAACAAGCTCCCATAGATGTATTGGAGGTCCCAAAAATCCGATCATCTTAGCGCACATATCGGCTGAGTCAGTTTTCTGTGTCCAGCTTCGCCTTCAACCGCATGTTTTCGTTCTCAAGCCTGGCGATATGGTCCCGTAACGGCCCGAGATGAGGGTCGAGTTCCGCGACGGTATAGCGTTGCGGAATATGGGCGGGGCAGTTCCAATCAAAGGCCTCCACCGCAATTTCAATGATGCGTTCCGCATGGCCGCGGACTTTGGACACCATCAGGCGTTCCAACAATTCTGGTGCATCAGCCGGATCGATTATCTTCGCACGTCCCAGCATCTTCAGTCTCGCGCGATTGGGATAATCCATCATGAACAAAGCAACCCGTTCTTCCTGCGCAATGTTACCTGCGGAAATATATTGCCGATTGCCCCGCAGATCTGCCCAAGCCAAAGTCCTAGCCCCGGTCGCGTGAACAAAACCGGCAGGCCCGCCGCGAAATTGCAAATAGGGCCAACCCGATGAAGAAACAGAGGCCTGATAAAACCCATCGCGAGCTTCAATAAAGGCTTTCTCATCCGGACCAATTTCCTGCCCACCTTGTTGGCGGCTAGGGTTTTCCATCATTTTTACATAGCCATCACGCGAGCCCGCTGTATTTTGAAGCTGCTTCACCGCATCGGTAAATAGAATATTTCCATAGGGGTATGTCATTGTTTTAGCTCCTTTAAAGTCCGAGGTCCGACAGGCCGGGGTGATCATCTGGGCGGCGCCCGAGAGGCCAATGATAGAGACGATCCGTTGTGTTTATCTTCACATCATTTAAGCTGGCATGACGGTTACGCATGCGCCCATCTGCATCAAATTCCCAATTTTCATTGCCATATGATCGCCACCACTGCCCCGCAAGATCTTGCGATTCATAGGCATAGCGCACGGCAATTCGATTACCCTCAACCGCCCAAAGTTCCTTAATCAGACGGTATTCCAATTCTTTCTGCCATTTGTCCGTCAGGAAGGCGTGAATTTCCGTATGGCCATGCAGAAATGTATCGCGATTGCGCCAAACGCTGCCTGCTGTGTATGCTGATGTCACACGATCCGCATCGCGCGAGTTCCAGCCATCTTCGGCAAGGCGCACCTTCTCAATCGCGGTTTCACGGGTGAAGGGGGGAAGTGGTGGTCGTAGCATCATATCTTCTTTCAGTTTTCACCGTTTGGCGTGTGGATTGGGGGCTAAAATTGCCCATCTGAGAACATCGAGCATCTGTGGGCACGCCATGAGCGGCGGCCAAAAATAGAATAAATCCAAAGCGTTGATCGGGAATTCACAGTCACCATCTTCAACCTGCAATCCCACTCTCTGCGCATTGGCAAGGCGACCTTTTGCCCCTCACCTGAGACAAGAAACATGGCAAGCCCCATTGTAAGAATGTGCAACGGGCAGGAGTGGAACGACAGACAACGGCGGCGCATCATGGGATCCTTCCAAAAATATTAACCGATCGGTACACTTACCACGCCATGCTAACTGAACCGATCAGTTAATATAGTCAAGACTTCACTTACGAAAAATTTTGTGAGCCGGCCATAGATAGGCAGATTTTCTTAATTCTTTTGGGGTGATCTTGCATTAAAAAAAAGATAAACTGTATGTACCGATCGGTACCAAAAGGATCAAAACATGCGCCCCAGTAAGAGAGATGAGCTTGTCCGAAAAGCCTTGGTGGTCTTCTATAATCACGGGTTTCACGCGGCTGGCATGGATTTGGTCGCGGCAGAAACTGGGATCTCCAAGACCTCCATTTACAAGCATTTTCGCACAAAAGAGGAACTCATCCTAGCAACTCTACGCCTGCGCGATGAGAACTTTCGCAACTGGCTCATGCGCCGTACAGCCGCACTGGCCGGATCACCATATGAGCAACTTCTGGCAATTTTTGATGCGCATGGCGAATGGTTTGCACTGCCGGAATTCTGTGGGTGCATGTTCATCAAAGCTTCAGCCGAATTTCAGGATCCATGTCATCCGATCCACGAACAATCAGCCCAGCACCAGCGCCTTTTGCTCGATTTTCAAGGTAAACTTGCCCGTGACGCCGGTTTTACAGACCCTGATTGCGTCGCACATAAAATTTGGATTCTGACCCAAGGCGCAATCGTAGCTGCCGTCATGCGGGTACGCGAAAACCCCGCCATTGAGGCACGCAGCATGGCAGAAATAGTGCTGGCCTCCGCCCCCCGCGCCTGAACCCTCTTTTCGCCTTCGCTCTCCTGTGCCACAACTACCCAAAGGGGAGCGGATAATGACGAAATCAATGGCAAAAAACATCCTGTTCATTATGTTTGACCAGCTGCGGTTTGACTATCTCAGCTGTGCAGGTCACCCCTATTTGCACACCCCCCATCTGGATGCGCTTGCTGCAAAAGGCACCCGCTTTACAAAAGCTTACGTGCAATCCCCTGTCTGTGGCGCATCGCGGATGTCGACCTATACTGGCCGTTATGCCTCAAGCCATGGCGCGCAGTGGAATGGCTTTCCTCTACGTGTAGGCGAGATGACCATGGGGGATCACCTGCGCGCCAGCGGCATGTCTTGCCACCTGATCGGCAAAACCCATATGAAGGCCGATGTTGAAGGTATGAAGCGTCTTGGCTTAAGTGCCGACAGCGTCATTGGTGCCCGCCAAGAAGAATGCGGCTTTGACATCTGGGCGCGCGACGATGGTCTGTGGGCCGAGGGACCAAAGGGCTACTATGACCAAAACCGATCGCCTTATAATGAATATTTGAAATCAAAGGGCTATCCCGGTGAAAACCCTTGGGCAGAATTCGCAAATGCAGGCATTCACGAAGGCGATGTTGCCTCTGGCTGGTTCATGGAACACGCCAATAAGCCCGCAAATATCCGAGAGGAAGACAGCGAAACACCTTGGCTGACAGGTGAGGCTATGAAGTTTATAGATGCCCAAGGGGATGATCCTTGGCTCTGCCATCTATCATATATCAAACCACATTGGCCTTACATCGTACCTGCACCCTATCATGATATGTACGGGCCGGAACACGTTATTGCGGCACAAAAATCCCCAATTGAACGCCAAGATCCACACCCAGTTTATGAGGCGTTCATGAACAACCAAATCGGCCAAACCTTTAGTCGGGACGAGGTCCGCGAAAAAGTTATTCCGGCCTATATGGGCCTCATCAAACAGGCCGATGACCAGATGGGGCGCCTATTTGCCCATCTGGAAGCGGCCGGGCGTATGGAAGACACGATGATCGTAGTGACATCCGATCATGGCGACTATTTGGGCGACCATTGGTTGGGTGAAAAAGACCTATTCCACGACTCCTCCGTCAAGGTTCCACTGATCATCTATGATCCCTCGCCTAGCGCCAAACGTGGCGTGACTTGTGATGCGCTGGTGGAAGCCATCGATCTGCTGCCAACCTTTATTGAAGTCGCGGGCGGTGACGTGCCACATCATATCTGCGAGGGGCAATCTCTGCTTCCCTGGCTGCACGGTGAAACGCCGCAATGGCGCGACTGGGCGGTCAGTGAATATGATTTTTCCTGCACCTCCATGTGCGCAGAACTTGGCCTTGAGCCAAAAGATGCGCGGTTGTTTATGATCACCGATCATCGCTGGAAATTCATGCATTCTGAGGGCGGGTATGCGCCAATCCTTTTTGACATGGAAAATGACCCTCAAGAATACATCGACCTCGGTCAAAATAACGATCACACTGATATAATTGACGTAATGTATGACCGGCTGGGGAAATGGGGGCGTAGGATGAGCCAACGCGTCACCGTGTCGGATGATCAAATAACCAGACGCCAAGGCAAAACCCCGGGGGGCGGTGTGGGCATTTTCATTGGCCACTTTGAAGAAGGTGATGTGCCAGAAGACGCACGCGTAAAATACACAGGCAAGGCCCAAAAGGACTATACAAATGACTGATATTATCTCTGCCCTGCGCGACATTTGTGGCGAAAAACATGTCCTGTCAGGCAAGGATGACCGCAAGGCATTTGATGTTGATGTTTATGGCGACAAAATTGGCCAATCCCTTGCCGTTGTACGCCCAGCCAACACACAAGAGGTCTCTAAAATCCTGCGGCTTGCCGATGAAACCGACACCCCTGTTATCCCGCAAGGCGGCAACACGGGCCTCGCTGGCGGCGCGACCCCCACGGCAAACGGCGATCAGATTATCTTGTCTCTGGCACGCATGAACGCGATTGAAAAGATCAACACAGAGACCCGTACAGCTACGGTTCAAGCCGGATTGATTTTGCAAAACTTGCATGATGCTGTGGCGAAACATGACCTGATTTTTCCGTTGATATTTGGTGCCCGTGGCAGCTGCATGATTGGCGGAAATATCTCCACAAATGCCGGGGGGTCCAACGTTTTACGTTATGGCAACACCCGCGCCTTGGTGCTTGGGCTTGAGGTGGTTTTGCCCGGCGGACGCATCATGAACCTGATGAATGCTTTGTATAAAAACAACACGGGCTACGCCCTAAAAGACCTGATTATTGGGGCGGAGGGTACCCTAGGCGTCGTCACCCGTGCTGTGTTGCAACTGCACCCTGCCCCCGTTGCCCGCGCCACGGCCTTGCTGTCAGTATCATCCTTGCCTGCTGCGCTTCGGTTGTTGCGCCGCCTACAAGATGCCAGCGGAGGTGCTGTGGAGGCCTTTGAATTCATGCCGGAAAACCACATCCAAGGATACCAACGCCTGAATCCGGATCGCGCCCTGCCGTTGGAGAACCCGGGTGAAGTAAACATCCTCACGGAACTTGGAGCGACTTCAAAACTGCTTGCCGGCCCGGGCCCAGATGGTCGGCCTTTGATCGAAGGCTTGCTAGAAGAAATTCTCACTAACGGCTTTGAAGCTGGCGAAATATTGGATGCCGCCATTGCCCAGAACGACAGTCAACGCGAAGCCTTCTGGCATATCCGTGAAAGTGCCTATGAAGTCGCCACGTCCGACGGCCCGGCAATTGATTTTGATGTTTCCGTGCCGCTGGATCAGGTCGGCCGCTTCCTGACCCGCGCGCGAGAGGTCCTAGCTCCTATTGTGCCGGGCATGCGTAATACCATCGTCAGCCACTTGGGTGACGGCAATATTCACTATGGCGTGCTGCCCGAAAACAACCGCGATGGCATTGATCCCGCCCTGAAAACCCAAGTGATGGAGGCGGTCGAGGACTTGGTCACGGAACTAAATGGCTCCTTCAGTGCGGAACATGGCATTGGCACCTCCAAACGCCCCTCTATGGCACGCCAGAAAGACCCTGTAGCGCTTGACGCGATGCGTGCAATCAAAGCCGCCCTTGACCCCAAAGGCATCATGAACCCCGGTAAAGTCCTACCTGACGCTTAGCCCGTTATGGGTCAATTCCGTCATCTTCAGGCCAAACTGATTTTTGCAGAACATTGCAACAGAGGTTGGCCACAGAGCGCGGTGGATACATTTGCGCCCGCCGTCAAACCGCAAGTTCGCATAAGACTAAACGGATCATGGGAGATCCGGAACCTATGCGTCAGGCAATCGTAAGTAGCTTTCACCTTCAAGTACCGGAGCAATAACCCAGTTCAAATTTCGGATTATCAGTAGTCGCTCATACACAACCAAAAATGCGGCTTTCCATAGCGCATCAATTGATAAGCTCTGCAAAACGTCATTGTAGGAAACATCAGACCTCTGAGGGCTCCCGGCATGAAACAGCTTCTCATTGAACAACACCTCTACGACATCAACTATAGTTAAATTATGCCCCAGCCAATAACTGGAGAATCGACGCTCTTCCATTCATGCTTGTGCCGTTTTATCAGTTGCTTCAAAGCTTTCTTTTCACAACGTCGACAAAGAATATTACAAACCTTCAAAAACTGGATTGGTTCACTTTGTTGATGGAACTTTCTGTAGTCTAAGAAAAATCCTTTCAGCCGATGTGTTGAACAGGGAAGTGGGCCCGAAGAAATTACTCCATCCTTCCGTCTTTCAAACTCCCAATTCACGTCAAAGCCTGATTGTCTCAATTCCTCAAAGTTTGCCCAGAATTCTTTAAAATGTGACGAGAATAACTTTAAGCACTGGGTTTCATCAGGGGAAAAATTATCCGTCAATTCAATTCGTTGAGACTTCAAAGCAAGTTCCATTTAAAAAAAACGCCCCCTTGCGGGGGCATTTTGAAATCACTGATCGAGGAAGCTGCGGAGTTTGCGCGACCTGCTGGGGTGCTTCAGTTTTCGAAGCGCCTTGGCCTCAATCTGCCGGATCCGTTCGCGGGTCACAGAGAACTGCTGGCCCACTTCTTCCAACGTGTGGTCGGTGTTCATGCCGATACCAAACCGCATCCGCAGAACACGTTCCTCACGTGGGGTAAGCGATGACAGAACCCGTGTTGTGGTTTCTTTGAGGTTCTCTTGAATGGCGCTATCCAGCGGCAGCGTCGCATTCTTATCCTCAATGAAATCACCAAGTTGGCTGTCTTCTTCGTCACCAATTGGAGTCTCAAGGGAAATAGGCTCTTTGGCGATTTTCATCACCTTGCGCACTTTTTCCAAAGGCATTTGCAGCTTCTCAGCCAATTCTTCCGGTGTCGGTTCGCGGCCAATTTCATGCAGCATTTGACGTCCGGTCCGCACCAGTTTGTTGATCGTTTCGATCATATGCACAGGAATACGGATGGTGCGCGCCTGATCCGCGATGGAACGCGTGATCGCCTGACGGATCCACCAAGTCGCATAGGTAGAGAATTTGTAACCACGACGGTATTCAAACTTATCAACAGCCTTCATCAGGCCGATGTTACCTTCCTGAATGAGATCAAGGAATTGCAAACCGCGGTTGGTATATTTCTTAGCAATCGAGATAACCAAACGCAGGTTGGCTTCGACCATTTCTTTCTTGGCTTGGCGGGCTTCTTTTTCGCCCTTCTGAACCTGCTGCACGATGCGGCGGTATTCCGAAATATCAAGACCAACATATTGGCCAACTTGGGCCATATCAGCCCGCAGGCCTTCGATTTTATCTTTGGAGCGTTCCATCAGCGCCTGCCAGCCACGGCCAGGCTTCTCTGCCATTTCCTCAACCCAAGTGGGGTCAAGTTCACGGCCACGATACGCATCAACGAATTCGCGACGGTTGATACGCGCTTGGTCGGCAAGCTTAACCATGTTGGAGTCAATCGACATGATACGGCGGTTAATGCCGTAAAGTTGGTCAATCAGTGCGTCAATACGGCCATTATGCAGGTGCAATTCATTCACCAGTTCCACGATTTCAGACCGCAGTTTCTGATACTTCTTTTCGTCTTTGTCAGAGAAACTTTCGTCCTCGTTCAAAGTCGCCGAAATCCGCACATCTTGCATTTCAGACAGCAAGGCAAAGTCGCGTGCGATGAGGTCAAGCGTTTCCAAAACCTTCGGTTTCAGCGCGGCTTCCATCGCTGCCAGCGACATGTTGGCTTGTTCGTCTTCATCATCGTCATCATCGTTGTTGATGATCGGATTACCATCGGCATCGACTTCAGCTTCTTTCTTTGCGGGCGCAGCAACGCCCCCAACAGCCACGGGGGCAACAACAGGTTCGTCGCCCTCTTCTTCATCCATATGGTCGCCAAAGGTGGTTTCCAGATCGATAACATCGCGCAGCAAAATATCTTCAGACAGAAGCTCGTCACGCCAAATCGTAATCGCTTGGAAGGTCAGAGGGCTTTCACAAAGTCCCAAGATCATGGTCTTGCGGCCGGCCTCAATGCGTTTTGCAATCGCGATTTCACCTTCGCGAGACAGCAGCTCCACCGATCCCATTTCGCGCAGGTACATCCGCACAGGATCATCGGTACGATCAAGTTTTTCGGTACCGGTTTCCGCCAGCGCAACTTCACGGTTGCCCGCGGTGGTCACAAGCTCGGTTGCACCTTTGTCTTCTTCTTCTTCGTCTTCAATAATGTTGATGCCCATCTCAGAAAGCATCGACATCACATCTTCTATTTGCTCAGAAGACACCTGTTCCGGGGGCAGAACCTGGTTCAGCTGGTCGTAAGTAATATAGCCCTTTTCGCGCGCCTCAGCGATCATCTTCTTGACCGCGGCCTGGCTCATATCAAGCGTATGGGCGTTTTCCTTGTCGGATGACTTCTGGTCGTTGGTGTCTTTAGCGGCCATGGGGGCTCCTGAAAGTGCTGTGAACGCAAAAACGGCCCGGTGAAAAGGCCATCAATGTGTTCAAACGATTCGCTTGTGCCGAATCAAACCTGTGAGGCGGTGATTCGCAAGGTGTTTACCGTGATTCTTTTACGTCTTCCTAATCACAGAGTGCTTAAGTTACGGTTTTCTTGATTTTTCAAAGACAATATTGGCAAAAAGCGCATCGCGTTCCTTCAACTCGTCTTTCGAAAGTTCCAATCCATTATCCGCTTTATGATATTCAGTGTTGTCTTCTGTTTCCCCACGCGCGGCACGGTTCACTTCCTCCGCGGCCTGCCCAATACGCCAAGTCAGCCCCTCACTGAGAACATCCGTCATGATGTCCTCGCGTGCTTCAGCCAGCTCAAGCTCATGCCCTTGCTGCGCAAGTAATTTTGAAAGTTCTTGCTCAAAAGAAAGAGCCCAATCTTGCGAACTCCGCTTGCGAAGCACTTCTAACGCCAAAAATACATAAGGATACACCTTTTCAGGTTCAAGAGGTTCAGGGTTCACAGCGTCACTTATTTCTTTAGAAAACTGATCGGGTGCGTCAAGAAAGTCCGCCGCATATCGCAGCAGCGCATCATTAATATGGCGATGTGCAGGGTCCGTATAATCCCGGCGTTCCAACTGAAACATATGTTTCACGACCAAGTCCGGGCGCTTAAGGGCAATGGAAAATATATGTCCCTCGCGCGCCTCCACGGTCAGTGCCGCTGCGTTTTTGGTCGCCAAAATACTATCTTTAGTCCCCTTAACAGCAGACAAAATTTTTGCATTGCCTATACGAAAAATATTATTTTCAAAAAGCTTACGCACGGGACGAAACAGATCCCAACGGCGATCACGTAGCTCTTTACTGTAATGATACCGGATGTTTTCGTCTTTGATTTTCGCGACCGCATCCGCAAAAGCCTTATCAAGCGCGGCCTTGCGTTCAGGGCTGTCAAAAACCTTACCCTCTACTTCACGCTGCCACAAAAGACTGACCATCGGTTGCGCCGCATCAATCAGTTTTTGCATGGCATCAGAGCCTTGCGCTTTGAGAAGGTCATCGGGGTCCAGACCTTCGGGCATCACTGAAAACCGCAGGCTTTTGCCAGCTTCCAACACTGGCAAAGCTAAGTCTACAAGGCGCATCGCGGCGCGTTGACCGGCAGTGTCGCCATCAAGTGTGATCACCGGTTCCGGTGCAATCCGCCACAACATTTGCAACTGATTTTCGGTGATCGCCGTACCAAGGGGGGCAACACAAGCACCAAACCCGGCTTCTGACAGCGCAATAACATCCATGTAACCTTCGGCAACGATCAAGGGCTGACCTTTGCCTGCGGCTTCGCGCGCTGCGCGAACGTTGAACAGGCTGCGGCCTTTGTCGAACAGTTCAGTTTCGGGCGAATTCAAATACTTAGCGCGAGCATTTGGATCCATCGCACGACCACCAAAGGCAATTGCAAGACCTCGGTGATCACGGATCGGAAAGATAATGCGACCGCGAAAGCGATCATAGGGCGCACCACCATCATCGGGGCGCGCGCAGAGGCCAGCGTCAATAATTAGACTATCATCCACGCCCTTATCACGTAGATGCTGCAATATTGATTGGCGCGCATCAGGGGCAAAACCAATTTCCCAGCGATCTTGTGCGGCCTGGCTAAGGCCGCGTTTTTCAAGATAAATTCGTGCTTCTTCGCCCTGCGCAGTACGCAGTTGCAACCGATAAAATTGCACAGCTTGTTCCATCACAGCGGCCAAAAGCGTGCGGCGATCTGATTTTTCCTGGGCGCGCGGATCGCGTTCTGGAACTGGCATTCCGACTTCACGCGCAAGGATTTCCACCGCTTCCATGAAGCCGACGTTTTCCGTTTCACGCACAAACGAAATCGCATCTCCCTTGGCGTGACAGCCAAAGCAATAATAAAATCCCTTCTGGTCATCTACATGAAAAGACGCGCTTTTTTCCTGATGGAAGGGGCATGGCGCCCACATATCCCCTTTGCCCTGATTGGATTTCCGTTGATCCCACATGACTTTACGACCGACCACCTGCGAAAGCGAGGTGCGGGTACGTAGTTCATCAAGAAATCCGGGTGTTAGGCTCATACAGGTCGATCCAAGGCGTAGGTCAGCGGTCAGTATCGGCAATTTTCCCGGAACTGTACAGAGGCAGCGGAACGCGGAAAAACAGACCTAATTATGGCCTGTTTTCCCGATACACAAAGCATGCACATACTATGCACAATCTATGCATACACGGCGTGCCCCGCGTTAAGATCGCGTGCAGGAATTATGCGCGCGCGGCCAAAGATTTCATCGCCTCGGTCAAATCATGAACGGCGGTTTTTGCAAAACTGCGCATGACCATAATCTCAAAGCTGTCTGCACCTGTTCGGGTGATCGACGCCATCATATGTTGCATTTCCGTGCGAGCTGTATCGCCCTCTTGGAATGCAGCACCACGCAGATCAATAGGTACGAGGCGAGCAAGCACATCCTCTGCACCACTGCCAGAAAGGGACATCATGGCCCAGGCGTCTGACTGATCCGTCATAGCACCCTCAACCGCCAGTGTTTCCGGCAAGGCAATCCCCATGACAAAACACTGACCGCGACCAGACCAAATAGTGCGAACGCCATCTTTAGCCGTGGTCTTTCCGGGGGCAGGAACGGTGACACCGCAAGCATCTTGCAACGCATTAGAGGCCGTTTCCTCGCGCCCGTTCCAAGGCGCGAAAGAGGTGATCAAATCGACGGATACCTCATCCAAGGTCAGACCGCCAATAACTTGCGGAAGCAACCCATCACAGGGTGTTTTTGCAATATAATCAGCCACGTGCGCGCCCTCCTTCTGGATCAAACACGACCGGATCGACAACTTCCACCGTGGTGATAATGTTGCGCAGTCGGTCAATGAATTGGATGTGTTCGCCAATGCGTGCCCGACCATTGACTAGGAACCCCATCCCGAGGAAACATTCCAGCGATGTTGAGTAGCCAACGGATGTGACATAGCCTTGGCTGTTGTCAGCGGTCAAAGCATCGCCTTCGGTAAACAAATGCGCGCCAGAACTTAATTCCTGCCCCGCATTAACGGGTTTCAAACCGACCAATTGTTCACGTTGATCACCAGACAGACCAGGCCGTTCAGAGGCAGTTTTACCGATACAATCCTTCTTGGCGGACACCATGCGCCCCATGCCGATATCAAAGGCCGTGACGCGGCCGTGGATTTCCGCGTGGGTGATAAAGCCCTTCTCGATGCGCAGCACGTTGAGGGCTTCCATGCCATAGACACCACCGCCAAGCGTTTCCGCACGGTTGACCAGATCGCGGAACAAGGCGTCGCCATACCGCGATGGTACCGCGATTTCATAGGCATGTTCACCAGAGAAACTGATGCGGAACAGACGGCCTTTGACCCCGGATAAAGTGACCTCGCCACAGGCCATGAAGGGCCATTTGTCGTTGTCGATTTTTTCATCGAGTACGGTGTTGAGAAGTTCCCGTGATTGCGGCCCAGCAACGGCAAATTGCGCCCATTGTTCGGTGGTCGAAACCATCCGCACATCCATGTCTGTGCAATGCACTTGATGCGCAAATTCTAGGTGTTTCATGACCTGGCCAGCAGCGGCGGTGGTGGTGGTCATCACATAGTGGTTTTCCCCCATGCGCGCCGTGGTGCCGTCATCCATCACATGGCCATCTTCGCGCAACATCAAGCCGTAACGCACGCGCCCAATTTTTAATGTTGAGAACATATTGATGTAAACGAAATCAAGGAATGCACCTGCATCCGGGCCCTGGATGTCGATCTTCCCAAGGGTCGAAACATCGGTCACACCGACCGCGTTGCGCACCATACTGACTTCGCGATCACAGCTGTCACGCCAAGTTTCCTCACCCGGACGAGGGTAGTAGCTGGGACGATACCAAAGGCCCGCCTCGATCATCGGCGCATTGCGATCAACTGTGGCCTGATGAGAGGTCACGAAGCGTTCGGGCGCAAAGCCCTTGCCCCGCGCACCTGCCCCAAGCGCTGCCAAAGAAACGGGAACATAGGGCGGGCGGAAGGTGGTGGTGCCGGTTGTTGGGATGTCGCGGCCCGTTGCATCAGCGAGGATTGCGAGGGCATTCACGTTGGAATTTTTGCCCTGATCCGGCGCCATACCTTGGGTGGTGTAACGTTTCATATGCTCAACGGAAGCGAAGTTTTCCTTCGCAGCTTGCCGCACATCTTTGGTGGAAACATCGTTTTGAAAATCCAGCCAAGCGCGCTTATAGCCCTTGCTTTCATGGGGCACTTCCCAGAGGCCTTCAATGGCGTATGCGCCATCCTCTGCCGTTGGGGACGTGTCAGATCCGGCCTTCATCCCAAGATCAGACAGGGCTTGCTTTGCCTCAGCCAGACCACTTTCAAGGGCCGCTTGTGTGCTGAACTTGCCAGCCGCAGACCCCGCCGCTTTCAGGCCAGGCACCATATTGTCAACGGGCAGGAAGCTTTGCGTTGTCTCATCCCAAGCCGGGCGGCCATTCATGTGACACAGCATGTGCACCGACGGGTTCCAGCCCCCAGAAACGCCCAGACAATCGACCTCAAATTTCTGTTCACCCGAAGATGACTGCACCGTAATTTCTTTCAGCGCACCCCGTCCGCGTGTGTCAGACACCATGCCGCCGGTGATGATCGGGAAGTCCCCTGCACCGACTGCGTCTTTGCGCGAGTCGATCATCGCGACAATATCAACGCCCGCAGATTGCAGGTCACGCGCGGTTTTCCATGCGCTGTCATTATTGCCAAACACCGCCACTTTTTGACCCGCGGCAACGCCCCAACGGTTGAGATACCCACGCACAGCGCCGGCCATCATGATGCCAGGACGGTCATTATTTGCGAAAGCCACGGGACGTTCCAAAGCGCCAGCCGCAAGAATTGCGCGTTTGGCCACAATACGCCAGAAACACTCGCGCGGGCAGTCAGCATCTGGGTTGGCAACATGCTGCGCCACGCGTTCAAGCGCACCATATGTGCCCTGATCAAACGCGCCGGTCACGGTCGTACGCGCCATCACACGGACATTATCCATACCTTGCAATTCAGTAACAACATCCGCCGCCCAAACATGACCCGGCTTACCGTCGATTTCTTCATCTTCCAGAAGCAAACGTCCGCCCAGACGCGCAT